>Ga0233412_10000094_pt1 | contig 48687 bp, 81 predicted proteins | sample Na_anoxic_4_MG_FD_180667 | JGI IMG/M metagenome (GOLD analysis project Ga0233412, IMG submission 180667) | Seawater microbial communities from Saanich Inlet, British Columbia, Canada - Na_anoxic_4_MG | ecosystem: Environmental > Aquatic > Marine > Inlet | place: Canada: British Columbia... | reverse complement strand
GTATATGCCAAAATTAACAATTCCATGAAAAGGGAGAATTTTAACGAATAATGTTGCATATGCAATGAAAGGATTTATGTTTGGATCCATACTTACTGTTATATTTCCTTGGATTATGTCATATGTAAATATAATTGCATTTGTTACAAACAGAAATCCAATATACCATTTGAACGCTATCCAGTAATTTTTCCACTCTTCGGACTTATTTCTGCCTTTTACTAACCTGGCTATAACAAAATAAGGGAATAGAATCAGCCACATTAAACCAATAGTATTATACCAAAATAAAACAACTTTCCAGTAATAAATAACAGACTGCCAAATACCTTCAGTCGGTTTTTCCATACCAATTGCTTCTGCTCTATTTTCTCTTAGTAAATCAACATCCTTATCTAGTTCTGCATCTGCTGTTAATAATTTTTTTCCTAGAAGAAAAAATGGGTAGGTAGGATTATCAGTCTCAATTGCTACTTTCACTGATTCAATTATTGAGGGTAATATAACAATGAATAGAATTATCAGATACCAATGTTTTTTTATAAACGCAAATAAAGTAAACGTTGTTTTTGGTGTTGCTTTCCAAAAATTCATAGCCATAAATGTTCTCCTTATATTTGTTATTTATAAAGTTTTGCCACTACTATTAGTGTCCTTCCAAACCTATTAGGTAAAAATGGTACAATCAATTTAACAATCTTAGAGTTGAAATTCATTGCTTTTGTTATTCCATGACAGAATTCATGATGTGTTACTTCAAAACCATTACTCTCAAGCAAATATTTAATAGTATTTATGTTGTGGTAATGTGTATGATATAAGTTGGCTCTCTGCCTACCAAAGATAATATGTTGAAGTATGAAATCAAAACAAAAAGCATTAGGCGTACTTAAGACAAAAATACCATCTTCTTTTAAATGTGATTTAACATTCTCTAAGTATGTTTTTAAATTACTTATATGTTCAATGTTTTCCTCTGAAACAATAGTATCAAACTTTTTTTCTAAGTAATATGGTTTTTGAGCATCGTGGCATACTACATTAAAACCCTTCTTGTTTAGGTTAATAACACCCTCTTTATTAATATCAAGACCAATAACTTTATGTCCAGCATTAACTAATTTTCCATGAATGAAATCTACACCACCTACTTGATCATTCTCCCCCATTCCACAGCACCCAATGTCTAACACATCACGCCCTTTAATATGCTTTAGTACTGGTATGATTCTACTCTTATAAACCTTAACCATGTTCTTCGCCTCTCAATACTTTTATAACTGCTTCTGCAAAAGCTTCAATGTCACCATTTTGAACTAAAATTCCTTTTTTCAAAACCTCTTTATGCGGACCAATATCAAACGCAACTGATGGTGTTCCGCACAATTCTGCTTCTTTTATTGGAAGATCGTAGCCTTCCCATTGTGTTGCTGTAGTGTATACATGTGCTGTTCTATATAACTTTACAAGTTCTTCGTCAGTGGCATCTTCAATAAACAGAATTCTGATAAGATCAATTTTATGAGCTTGATATGCTAATTGATCATAGTATTTCTCGAATGTTCTTTTGCCAGCAATTATCAATCTTGCTGTTGGTATTTCTTTTAAAACTAATTCGAAAGCTTCTAACAATAGATGTATGCCTTTGTGTGGTGATATTCTTCCAACATATAAACATAATGGATCTCTTGCTTTTGGTGTACTATCTTTGTAAAATCTTTTTGTATTTACTATTGGATACTTAACTTCACTCTCTATACTAAGTTCTTGATATAATTCTTTAGATAGATACTTACTTATTGAAATAACCTTATTAGCTTTCTTGATTGTGTAATTATTGAATATATTAAACAATTTCATATAAATTCTTTCTATTATAGAACTGAATGTTTCAGGTTTTGCAATGCCATAATCCCAATAGATATATTGTGTACCATATTTTTTCTGAGCATGGATAGCTATCCAATTCATAGGATAGAAATGGCTTATAACTTTCCAATACCCAGAATAGATTCTTTCATAATCATGATTACATTCCAACATATTACCATACTTTCTAACTTTCCAAAAGAATAAGAAATAAAACAACCTTTCTAACCTTTGAATCAATAAATTCTTAGATATTCCTATAACTACTAATTCTGCTCTTTTAGGTTTCATTTTAGCTTCTAGAGCAAATATTGTGACATCATAACCATCATTAATGTACCTTTCTGCCTGTTGTTCTACAACTCTATCTATCCCCGAGTAACTATTGAATGTTGGTGTTAGTAGAGCAATTTTTAGTTTTTCCTGCATTTTTAATTAATCTTCTAATAATCTCATCATAAGTTTCAAGTTTAGCTATTTTTAATTTTTTTAAATCTATTGCCGTTTCTTTTTCTATTTGTATAATTGTTTTCATTATCAACCCATTAATAATTAGTTGATAAGCTTCTCTATATAAATTTTTCTATCCTTTGGAAGCTATCAATAAGCCCATTACAATATTTTGAATATGTCCTCACGCTTAAGTTGTGTTTTTTAATCATATATGAGATCCACCTTGGGAATACTTTATTGTATTTGATTTCCATTATGAAAAAATTAGGTTTAATGAAGTAGTTGTCTGTGTTCTTTGCTATTAGTCTTAGATCATTTGTTCTATATTTTAAACAGCTATCAAATGTTATTCTTACTGTTGGAGTTGATCTGCTTACGAGAGGTTGCCTGATATAATGAATTAGAATCTTAGGTTTAATATTTTTCATTTCTAAGAATGATGATCTTTCTTTAAAAACTATCTGGTTGTTTCTATTCTTTATTTCATAGAATTTCTTAGAAACCTTGTCTGAACCAAATTCCTTATAGACTCTTATACGGAACTTCTTTCTGATTTTTTCACCGTCAATTTTTTCAGTGAAAGAATGATAATCATCAGTATCATAATATATTGACATGACATGATATTTACCAAATGTTCCAGTATGCTTGTCAGGATCAACAAAGTGCTTCAGATATGCTTGAATGGCTTTATAAGTAGCCAAATCAATTATATATTTCCTTTCAAATCTATTTATCATTTTCAAAGCTGGAGTTAAAATAGTCCAAGAATGGCTCTCCAGTAACATTCTCATCTAGTAGTAAGGTATCATATGTATTATTGATCAATAAACCATGCCCACCATCTGAATATCTCCAGTTTTTCGCATATGCAGCAATATCTGCAATTGTTGAGTTTATTATGGTGTTTCTAATTATGGTTGGATATGAGCCATCTTTACTGACAATCCCAAATTTAGAGTTTTTTATTAGGTTATTCTCTATTATTGGTTTGCTTTGTTCTCCGATAGACATAGCCTTGTCTTTAGCAGAGATTATAATATTATTCAATATCTTAGGATCAGATGTCATTAGATCTATTGCATCGTTTGTTATGTTGATAAAGATGTTTCCTTCTATTAAGCCTGTACTTAGATCTAAGTCTATAGCATCACTGTGAGCATTAATAAAAGTAGAATTAACAATTATAGCATTACCATTTTTTACATTGATCATGTCCTCTGTGTTGCTATTAATAAATTTACAAGAAACACATGTAATGTTAGAATTGTAGGCAGATAACTGACCTGAATAATGCACAAGTCCATAATCAAACTCACCACCTCCAATGAAGGTTACATTATAGATATATGCATTTTTTTCTTGAAAGAAAATACCACCCTTGATAATTGTATTATCATAGTGAATATTGTTAAAGTAAGGAGTTAGTTTTATGTATGTGTCTGGGTGTAATGAATAAATTTCTTGTTTCTTTGGTTCACCTGGACTAATTGAATAATATATTTCCTTACCAGTTATCGCATTTAAAGGCATTGATACATTAACAGAATACACTAATGTAGCTGGTTCATATTCATCGAATGCTGCCCATTTCTTTCTTGATACTTTTTTCAGTCCAGGATAATATATTATATTATCAATTATAACTGGTGCATGTCCTGATACTTCCATAAGACCAACATCTGGATAGAATGTTACATTAGCTGTCTCCAAATCTTGTATTATTCTTTCTTGAAAATAGTCTATCCGTTCTCTGATTCTTTGTACTTCCTTTTTCCATTGTCCATAACTTATGAAATAATTGGAATTATCTTTGTGCTTATATAAATCTTTTTTTATAGCGTATGAATTTGTTTTTTCTAATTTATCCAAGAATAAATGTAGTTCATTTATCTTATCAGAAGTTACATAATCATAAAGTATCTTATTTTTCTCATAGACCAAATCAGGATATTTACTTATCCTTCTTATTAATAAATTAGTCCCTTTATTAAGATTAAAGTATGCAGGAGTCATTGTTGGGTCATTGATGATAGGTTCAAATTTACCACTACTAGGATCAAAATAAAAAATATGATTGTGATTATCATTAACATGTGTATCACCTAAAAAGTGGAGATAAGCTATATAAGGTAATATATTCTTAAAATGTTTGTTAGTAAAATCATAAAATTCAATGTTTGTAGCATTAGTGATATTATTCAGTAAAATATGTATAAGTTGTCTTTTAGTAGTATTATCTTCTGTGAATGTTGCTCGAATGTCCCATTCATCAGGATTATAGAAAACATTAGAATAATCTCCTTTATATATCATCCCTGGTAGTTTACCATTCTTTCTCAAAAAAGATTCATCAACATACTCATATTTCTGGAAATGACCATAATATTTCTTATTAAGAAAGATAGCTACATCTTCACAATCTGGAGATAATAAACCTAACTGTTTACCAATAAAGTCATAAAATGTTCTCTCAAATTGCATTGCCCTCTCTGGTATAATTAAATCAAACCTTCTAGTAAAATTAGTAACATCTGACCTATTATACTTAATAGCAAAAGATTTCTTTGGAAAAGACCAGTGACCCCACCCACCACGATATTTAATCTTAACATCTAATGTTAGATTATCAAACTCAATATAGCCATTTTTATAATCTTTCCCCGATTCTGGTAAATTAGAATTTAACGAATCAATCTTATGCTGCCTTAAGTATACATCATAAATTGGGATTTCAAGTTTATCTCTGTCTACTTCATAAGGCATTGAAAAACTATTGCCTATAATGTTCCAAACACTAACAACCTCTCTAGAAGCAATAAGGAAATCTAAACCAATAATCTTAGCATTAGTTTGCGGAAGATGTTTTACAATACTGAAAATATATATAGGGTATAGAGATAATAATAATACTATAAAAAACAAGATAAGATAATTAGCAAACCTATTCTCTTTCTTAGCAAATAACTTTCTAAAAAAAAGCGTAATATAATGAACTATTCTTTTAGCAAATAGTATTAGGACCAACCCAAGTATAAAATAAGCAATCTGTAAGACAATAAAACTTCTAACATTAACTGGATCATTATCCATACCAATTGCATACTGTAAAGGTAAACATGTTAGGATAGATAAAATCCCAACAATCCTAATAAACCAGATGATCAGTGCCAAGGAAGTTCACCTTATTAAAGTCAATAGCCTTAAGTTCATCCATTATTTGCTTGGTCTTGCCATCATCCCATTTCTTTGTTCGTACTAAAAAAACGAACTCCTTAAGATCATCACTAGTTGTTTCAATATTCAATAATTCATAATGCTCAAAATATTTATTGAATATCTCTCTTGTTTTATCCTGGACATCAAGACCTATTATCTTTAATAAATAATCTTTTTTTGACAAATTACCATAATTAGTTTTATGCATTATAACCAGTAATGTACACACAAATAATGTCATCATTACTGCTAACACATAAAATCTTGTGCCTACTGCCATGCCAATAACCATCACAAAGAAAATGAATGCCACATCTTTTGTTTCTTTAATAGCGTTCCTGAACCTGACAATAGACAATGCACCTACCAACGTAAATGCTCTTGCTATATTACTGCCTATTATCAGCATCACCATCGAAACCAAAATACCAAACATTACCAATGTATGGACAAAAGCAGAAGAATATGAAATTCCATCATGTGTAACCTGATACACCTTCGCAGCTATAAAACTTAAAATCATAGCCATAATTAAAACAATCATTATATCTATTGTATTAAAAACATTTGTTATAGATCCTATCTCATCAACAAACCACATACTTATCACCCCTCCATATAATAAAATAAATTATTCCACCAACAATTAAAATTGACCAGTAATTTATAAAACGAACAATAAAAGATACAGCAATTGCCACATCACCAACTATTCCAAAATAAATTAATAAACCTATTATTGTTAATTCAGCAATCCCAACAGCAGCAGGAGTTATTGGAATAGCAGCCACTAGATTCATTGCTACTACTATAAATATTACTGATAAGAATGAAAGATGTAAATCAAACGCTAGAAATACAAAATAAATAGATGATATTATAAAAGACCACCTTACAATAGTTGAAAGGATGACTTTATGTAAATTATTCAATTTTATACTGTTGGATATACCACATTCAAAATTATCTAATAGTCCTTTCAAAAATATAGGCAATTTACTTATAATCCAAGCTTTATGTTTTAATATCAGATAAAGAAAAATTAATATTCCCAAAAGTAATATAAGACTTACATAAACATAACCTATAAACTCTTTATAAGAAATAATTACATAAGTAAAAAATAATATAATTAATAAAGTAAAATCAAAAAATAATTCAACGAAAATAGTTCCTAAAGTTTTTGAACCAGAAAAATTATAATTCTTCTTTATTAAATGACACTTATAAACTTCACACAACCTTCCAGGTAAAAAACAATTGAAAAAATAAACAACTATCATTATAACAGTTAAATCATGAAGTTTCATTCTTAATCCTGTGTTTTCTAATAATACACCCCACCTATAAGCTGCAACATAACACCCAAGAAAATTAATAATCAATGCTAAAATAAGATAATAAACATTTATATTTTTTATAATATTCATAAAATTGTTGAAATCCAATCTACTGTAGATTAGATATAAAATGATTATAGCTATTATTATTGGGACAATTATTTTAACTTTTTTCTTTATCATAAATATCAGCTACTGTTTTTAATACTCCCATTGCTTCTTCAGGAGACACCAAAGGTTTTTTATTGTGTTTAATGCAATCAATAAAATGTTGCAACTCAAGTTTTAAAGGTTCTTTATTTATTATTGAATATTTTTTTGTAGTGGTATCACCGTAAAATAATAATTCTTTGTTCAACAAATCTCCCTTAAACATACCCTTTTTTCCATAAATTGAAATTGTTCGTTCTTTCTTTGGTGAGATCCAACTAAGCTCCATAGAACCCATGATCTTCTTGTTAATCTTGAATATGCTTTTTACATAGATATCTTGTTTGCCTGAGAAAATCATCCTAGTATGAAAATCACTCACAGCTCCAAACAAGTATTGTATTATATCAAAATCATGAACACCAATATCAATCAATATACCCTCATGAATGGCAATAGACCTTTTTGGATATGGACTAACTCTAGCACAATTTACTAAATCAATCTTACCTAATGTCTTAAGCAATTTCTTAATCTTAGTTACTACTGGATTAAATCGTTCAATATGACCCACTGTAAATATTATCCCCTTTTTCTTTGCCTTAGTAATCATTTCTTGAGCATCATTCAATTTAAGAGCAATTGGTTTTTCAACTAAAATGTTAACTCCTTGTTTGATGCAATCTAAAACTAAAGTTTTATGATACCTTGTAGATGTAGCTATTACAACACCATCAAGATCTTCCTTCTTTAGCATTTCGTTGTGGTCTATATATGCCTGTTTAACTTTATGCTTTTTAGAAATGTGTTTTAATGTTTTGATATTATTATCTGATATTGCAGTTAAAACACCAAGCTCATTAAGAACTCTAACATGATTCCTGCCCATAACACCTGTTCCTATTACTCCTATCTTGATAATTGTTTTTTGTACCATTTTATAGTCTCTTTTAACCCCTTATCAAAATTTATTGATTGCTTGAAGTTTATCAATTTCTTTGCTATTTTTATATCTCCTACAAGTCTTCTTAAATCTCCCGTCCTCTTCTTCTTGTACAATATTTTTCTCTTAATATGTGAATATTTTATGATTTTCTCCACAAGATGTTTCATAGTAATTTCTGTTCCACTTGCAAGATTAATAATTTTACCCCTTGTTGATTTATTCTCATAAGCAGCTATTGTTGCATTAGCAGTATCCTCCACATAGATAAAATCTCTTGTTTGTAATCCATCCCCAAAAATAATAGGATGTTCTCTATTCAACAGCCTTTTAATAGTAATAGGAATTATTCCTGCATAATTGCCTTCATTCTGTCTTGGTCCATAATTATTAAATGGTCTTATTATACACATATCTATGCCGAAAGTTTTATAATAAGAATAAACTAGCATATCTGTCGCTACTTTACTTGAAGCATATGGTGTATGTGGATTAAGAGGATGAACTTCATTCATTGGTTCATATATTGTTGTTCCGTAAACTTCAGAAGAAGAAAATTGTATTAGAGTTTCAAATAAACCTTTTCTTGCTATAAGACATAAATTCTTAGTCATCATTACATTCTCATCAAACACCAACTCAGGTTTTATTAAAGATACTGGAAGTGGAATAACTGCTAGATTAAAAACTACATCAATTTTTTGTTTTTTTATTATTTTCTCAGTAGAACAATAATCACACAATGAAGTCTTAAATATTTTTAGTTTGGGAAACTTCTTTTTTGCTTCTCTTAAGTTGCTCATTTTTCCAAGAAATAAATTGTCTATTACAGTAATATTCTTAGCTTTATGTTTAATTAAAGCGTCTACAAGATGACTTCCTATAAAACCAGCTCCACCAGTCACCAAAACATTCTTTTTTCTTATTTCCATTTTAATACCTCTTTTAAACCTTCCTTTAAATATATTTTTTGCTTAAAACCAATAGTTTTTAATCTTGAAATATCAGCGATCATATCTTTAGAATTTTTGTTTTTAGTACCTACTACTTCTTCTCCAGCAACATTATATACTTTTTCTAAATTATCTTTCTCAATAATTATTTTTAATAATCTAACAAAATCAAATATGTGGATTGGATTAATTTTTATAATTTTATTGATATTATAAGCAGTCCGATTGATTGCTGATTTTTCTTTCATTGGTAAACCATATGGTGCAAATAATCTTAGGATACAATAATTTTTGTGATTTTTTAAAAGAAGTTCTGCGTTATATTTAGTATTAGCATAAACATTATGTGGTTTAGGAATATCTTCCTCACTTAAAATCTTATTACTAAATCCGTATACACTCCCTGTTGAGATATATATAAACTTAGCATTACCAACTGATTTAATTAATTTTCTTGTTCCATCAACATTAACTTCATAAGCAAGTTCTGGATTTGTTTCACAAATCCTTGTCAATGAGGCGAGATGTATAACAACATCAACTTTTGTTTTTGGTATACTTCTCCTTAAATCAAATTTAATAAATCTAATTTTCTTTATGTTTGGATTTGTTCTACCCATCCCAATTATCTTATAATCTTTACTTAATTCTTTTGCAACATGTTTTCCCATATTTGAGTTAACACCAGTGATTAATATTGTTCTCATTTCTTACCTCCAAACATATGAGATAGAATGCCTTCTTTCACTTGTTCATTGAATGTTTTGTTGACCGCATGTATACTTTCAATATCTTTTGTAAAGGTATTTATAAATTCTGACATAATTGTTGCATAATTTCCACCATTTTTTGTATAATGCAGTGGGTGTAATAAGATTTGTATATGGGTTGTTTTAACTCTTTTAACAAACTCATAAATATTATGCCTAAATTTCATTATTGAATCAGATAAATAGATTTTAGGTGAGAATATTTTCTTATCATAAGCATTGTTATATCCTTCAAAAATCAAATATTTACCATTTACAGATGGATTGTGTAAACTGATGGATACTATCTTTTTGTTTATAATAGAAAAAAGTACACTGGCTTCTTCATCTACTTTGTTCTTCATCTTATCTATATTGATATTACCATAAACTGATGAATCAAAATGTAGTCCTATTTCAAAACCAAGTTTAACCATTTCAACTAACATCTTTCTATTTTTTATTGACATAGGATTGTAAGTGTGAGCAGTAGTCATAATAAAAAAAGTTGAAGTTATACCAATCTCCTTCTCGATAAGAGCCAATTTATATGCTGATTCAATATTAAAATCAACATCATGTCTAAGTATTATTGCGTTAGAGCCATCCCATTTATCTAATGAAGTAATAAGATAAATTTGTTTAATATGTCTAAGAAATCTTCTTAGTTCTGAATATTTGAATATCATGTAAATCTCCTCATTCTCCATAATACACCATATTTTAGTGTTGTAAATCCTAAAGAAAAAATCGATGAAAATATCCTTACTTTTGATTTATCACTGCTCCTTCTTATTTTCATATATACTGGGATCTCTTTGATTTGTAAACCATCCCTTAAAGCATGATATAATATCTCAATCATAAAACTAAAATCATCACAATGGCATTTATGATTAATACTTTGTGCCCATTCCCGTTTAAATGATTTAACTGTGCCAAATTCAGTTATACCAGAACCAAACATTATTCTAGTCATATAAGAAAAGCTTATGCTTAAAAACCTTCTTGTATAAGAAGAGCTTCTTACTTTATTTTTTACGAGATATCTTGAACCACTTACTACATCACAATCTTCTAAAGCTTTAATTGATTCCCCAATAAAACCATTCATCAATTCTCCATCAGCAGGCAACCAAACAATAACATCTTTAGATGCTCTCCTAATTCCTTCTCTTAGAGAAATGCCTGCACCTTCTTCCTGTATTGCAAAATAAGTTATTGAGTTATATTTATTTGATAATTTCATAGAAATTTCTTCAGTCCTATCTGTGGAGTTATTAATACAGATAATAATCTCGTAAGAACTAATAGATTCTAGATTATCAAGATATTGCTTCATTCCTAAAACACTATCTTCTATAACCTCTTCTTCATTATGTGCTGGAACCAGTAGTGTTATGCTTTGCATTTTTATAAATTATCATGTTTATTACCATCAGAACAATAAAAACAGCGACAATAGCTGCCCTTAGTGAAGATAACAAGATAGCCACAGAATATACAATTGAAGGAATTATTCCCATCCCAATGAAAAATGAAAAAAATACCTTCTCTATTTTAGACAAACTTAATAATCGCATTATTAGATAAACAGGTAAGAAAAGTATGAAAAACACACTTAACAAAAAAAGTATCCCACTTAATTTAAATAGAACAAAAAAATACAATATAATTCCAGTTATAATATATATATTAATTTTCAAGTTTGTACACCTTGTATTTATTGTCTTGATTATAAATCAAGCGTTCTTTAGGAAAGTTCTCTTCTTCCCATGCAGATAGCACGTTAATAGTATTAGTATCATTATATATGTAATAAAACGAATAATCTATTATTAGATAAGTCGATTTATTAAGATCTGGATCTTTCTGTGGCATAATCTTATGGGGGTCGTATGTAATAATATTTTCTGTAGTTAGTGATTCTGTCCAATATTGTTGTTTCTCTGTAGGAGCACCAACGAGAGCAATGTATTTGCCATCAGGAACATTATCATTTATCCAAGCAATTCCATCCATCTCTACTTGATTAAGTCTTAGTACACCATCATAAGCTCTATCAAAATGTGTGTATGATGCCTTAACATTAAGAAGTACAACAAACACCAGAAACACAACTAAAATTAAATATTTTATAATTTTCTTAGATTTAAATAAATTAGCAAATCTTGTAATACCTATCGCAATAATGGGATAAAATATCATAGATTCATAATAGTAAAATCGAAGTCTTTTTGATCCAAGAAATATTCCGATTAAATCAAGATGATTAATAACATAAAAACCTATTACACAGCCAAGAAGTAACAGATCTCTCCTTCCCCTATAATATAAAAGAGAAATTATCCCAAATATCAATATTGGTAACATCCAAAATCCATAATATATATTTTTGAATGAGTAATAAAACGCAGGCATACCATGTAAACCACCACGTACACTATACCAATCAAATGCTAGTTCATAGAAAGTTCTTGGTTCTAATTCCTCTGTAGATCCCATATTCTTATCGAATCTTTTTAATATAGGTAATGCCTGGAATGGAGCAAGTAATACTATTAAAACTACAAAAACTAATATACATCCCAACATACGTTTTATTTTGAATGGAATTTTCCGCTCTTTTAAAAATAGCAAAACAGTATAAACACCCAAAAAGCTAAAGAGAATTAAACAACCTAATGGATGAATCAAATACTGTGCAACTAATAATATTGTAAAAACATAAAGATAAATTGGTTTCTCCTTATTGTCAATGTAGGAACTAGTATATTTATAATAAACATACATCAATATTGCAATGAATGCTAAACCACCACCTGTACCCCATTGACCCCATAGAAATGTTAAGTTATCTCTCATAGAAAACATAATTAAAAAACCAGAAAGTAATCCAACAATGGGTCCATATAAATATCTCATTAAAATATATAATGAGAAAAAAACCGAAGAACACATTAATGCTAGAAATAAATAAAAACCAACAATACGGTCTGTGTTCGTTATCTGAAATATAGCCAAAGCAGTATGCATTGACGGAGGATATATTAAATAAAAATTTGGATTAAATTCAGGGTTATTATGTAATCCCATCCAAGCAGAATATGGTGGTATGACTACCATTGCTTTATCATTAATTGCCATATGACTGGCTAAGAAAAAGTGAATGGTAGCATCGCCTTCACCATAAGGAATAGATTGATCCTGGAATGGAAGTGTCCAAATATATAATCCAAATAGATAAATACAAATCAATATTATAATTTCTAGTTTTGTTATTTTTTTCACTTCTTCTTGCCTCTTCTTTCTTTTAATAATAGTCTTTTAATTATTTCTTCGTATGTCTCTCTTTTGGTTAATCGTAAATCCTTTAGTTCTTTTCTTGTTTTTTTCGTTATTTGAATTTGAGTTAATCCCATATTATACCTCAATTATAGTACTATTATATAACAACTATATAAGTGTTATGGTAAATTTAACCATTTTTTTAAAAATTCTTTTTGATCTTTTTCACTAGGGGGGCAACCTTTTAACTTTTGTGCACATCCTTTATTTTTTAGTGCTCTAACAGCACAATCACCCATAGCAATTATCTCACCAGATCCAATCATATCTTCATTAATTTGTGATCCCAAAGCTATAGTAACAACCTCAGTAGGTATATCCTTAAGACTATGTAATGTGGTCCAAACACTATTAATGCAACTAGAACAAGGTTTTCCATCAATCAATGCAATATCTGGATGAGGACTTATTCTTGAATCTGCTGGTTCAAACTTTTTCGAAACAACTGCAACTTCATCTCCTACAAAATTGATCTTTTTGATATCTCCTTCACCCAAACCAATTTCTGCTGCTTTTCTTATATGTTTAGGTACTTTAATTTTTATGATGTGACATATAGCTGTGTCAACTGCTACAGGATCTTTTCCTGCCACTACAACACCAAAATTTGCAGGTTTTCCAAGAGTTAATGGACCCATGCCTTCTAAACCAATTGATCCATCAGCAATTGTAATATACTTTGGCAAAGCAGTACTTAAGTAAGCAATTTGATCCTCTAATTCATGCATATGCATCACTTTACGAGATGAATGATTAATAACTCCTTTCATGTTCTTTATGCCTAAACTAACTCCTGTTTGCATATGTGTCTTGATAACGGGCACATCTATTATTAAATCCATATCTAAAACAAGTTCTGATATCTGAACAACTCTTTTATTCTTTCCTATACCAATTTCTCTATTAATAAACTTACCCGATAAAAGATCGAAAAACTTTAAGCCATATTTTTCACAAAGTTCATAATACTCTGTTTTTTTTAGCATCTTATCTGTATCAACACCTTGAAGAGATCCTTCGCCAATAAACAAGTTACTTTTAGAAATTCCTTTTTCTAATAGATATTTAATAATTCCCTCAACAACAAGTGGATTTGTTATTATTCCTGTTGATGCACTTTTCGCTAAAACTAGATTTGGTTTAATTAAAATCTTATCTTTAGGATTAAATTCAATACCACCCATTAATTTAATCGCTCTTATTGTAGCATCCACTATACTATATCCAACACCGCATAAAGCAACGATAGTCTTCCCTTTTTCATTCTTAACCTCAAATGTTTGATTTAGTTTAAATTCCTTGAATGTTTTCTTTATATGAAAGTCATCATTCTCATCCTTAAGAAGTACATTATAGTATGGAACTTTTTTATGACCTGTTGATGGAACAAATACTTTAGTTATACCCTTAACAGTAAATTTAGTTGGGATAATATCCTTGATCAATCCACCACAGAAAATACACCTCTGTACAGGATAACTCCATTTTTTGTTACATTCATTACAAACCCTCATTCTACTTTTTTAGGATATGAACAGCACAAGTTCCACCTACCCCTCCAATATTATGTGTTAAACCTATTTTTGCTTTTTTTACTTGTCTATTGCCAGATTCTCCTCTTAATTGCTGTACTATCTCACAGATCTGTGAAGTACCAGTTGCTCCAATAGGATGACCATTACCCTTTAATCCACCACTAGGTCCAATAGGAATTTTACCGTCTATTTTTGTCTCTCCTGCCCTAATAAGGTTCTTAGCTTCTCCTTTTTCACAAAAGCCAAGATCCTCCATAGCAATGATTTCAGCTATTGTAAAACAATCATGTACTTCTGCAACATCAATATCTGAAGGTTTAATTTTAGCTTGTTTATACGCACTTTGAGATGCAATTTTTGTTGCTGTAAATGATGTTAAATCTTTTCTCTGTGAAAGAGAAATTGTGTCTGTAGCCAAAGCTGAACCAACAATTTCAATATCTCTGTCCGATCTTTTCTTATTAGATAATATAACTGCTGCTGCACCATCAGTAATTGGACTACAATCAAATAATTTTAAAGGAGAGCAAATAACTGGTGATTTTTTTATCATTTCCATACTTACTTCTTTTCCAAAGAAATGTGCTAACTCATTTAATTTAGAATTCTGATGATCCTTAAAAGCGATTAATGCTAAATCATCCTCTGTTGTTCCATATTTAAGCATATGTTGTTGAGCTACTAATGCATAACTTGCAGGAAATATAAGTCCTTGTTTCTGATCAATAATCATATCACCAGCCGATCCAATAGACTTTGTAGCATCATGGATGTTAATATTTGTCATTTTTTCTACTCCTATAACCATAACATTATTAACTTGATTCATCATTAACGCAGCTTGATAAATAGCAGCTCCAGAAGATGCACATGCTGCCTCAATTCTCAAGATTGGTATATTTATTCCTGGTATTAAACTAGCAATTAGTGAATTCAATTGTAATTGATTCTGTAAAGGACCAGCTGCAAAATTTGCTACATAAATCATATCAATATCATTAATGCTCAGATTACTATCAGCAAGTGCTTTAAACATTGCTTCATAAGCTAACTCAGGTATTGATTTATTCAATATTCCAAATTTTGTTTTACCAATCCCACTAACAAAGGTTGGTGGTGAACATCTCATACCAAAACCTCGTTTTGGGGGTGATTTATAGGTCTTGCTGGTGAGCCAATTACTGTAGTATTTGAAGAAATATTCTTGGTAACAACTGAACCCATACCTATGATAACATTATTACCAATTTTAATCCAGTCACGAATACATGAGTTTACACCAATAAAGCATTGATTTCCTAATTTTACGCTTCCTGCAAATACAACCCCAGCAGCTATTAAGTTGTTCTTACCAATTATATTATTATGAGCTATATGACAATTCGCATCAATCTTTGTTCCTTCTCCAATAAAGGTATTTATTAATGTACCTCTTGCAATGTTAACATTTGCCATTATTTCTACATTGTCTTCAATGATAACTCCCCCCAATTGAGGGAACTTTTTATACTTTTGCCGAGAAGACTTATATCCAAAGCCATCACTTCCAATTACACATCCTGCGTGGATAATTACATTTTTTCCAATTTGAACATCATCATATACATGGATATTACCCTTTAATATACATCCTTTTTTGATTTTTGATTTACCTATACAGCAAAAAGGACCAATATAGACTGATTGACCTATTTCTGCTTCAGGATGGATAATTGAATTTGGATGAATATAGGGTTCTGGTTTGGAAGGAGCAAAGAACTTGTTCAAAACCTTAATATAGGCTAATTTGGGTTGTTTGACTACAATCAACGTTTTGTCGCTTATTTCTTTAATTGAATCTGGCTCTAAATTACAGATTACTACTGGAGCTTTACTACTTTTTAGCAGGTCGATTGATTTACCTACTTCTAAGAATGATAATGATTTTTCATTAGCTATATCAATCGGTGATGGCTGATTGATACTTTTATTTTTATCTCCGAAAACATTAATTACTTGTTTACCTAAGAATTTTACTATCACATTGACGAAAACTTCTCTTTCTATCATTTAAATACCTCAAGAATATATTCTATATGTTTTTTTGATAGTGATGGATGTACTGGTAAGGATAGTACTTCTTTGCTTAGTTTTTCACTTACTGGAAAATCACCAGCTTTATATCCTAATTTTGAAAAATGTGGATGTAAATGTAATGGCTTTGGATAAAAGATTGCACAACCAATACCTTTTCGTTTTAATCTTCCCATAAGTTTATCTCTGCCATTTCCCACCTTAATTGTATATTGATGGAAAACATGCTTCACTTTAGGATTTATTTTTGGAGTTGTTATTCCTTTTATATCTGATAATCCTTCACTTAGTATCTTAGCATTCTGAATCCTTCTTCGAGTGAAATCTTCAATCTTTTTTAATTGTTCAATTGCTATCGCTGCCTGAATATCTGTCATTCTATAATTATACCCAATATCATAACTTCGTCCATGATGTCTGAATCTCCTGCATAACTCTGCGTATTTTTCATTATTTGTAGTTATTATTCCCCCTTCAGCACATGTTATGTTTTTAGTTGAATATAAAGAAAAACATCCAATATCGCCTAATGCTCCTGTCTTTACTCCATTATATTCTGCGTTATGTGCTTGACATGAATCTTCAATAATTTTTAAATTATGTTTTTTAGCTATTGCATTAATCTTTTCATAATCTGCTGGTTGACCATATAAATCAACTGCAATAATTGCTTTAGTTTTAGGAGTAATCTTTTCTTCTATTTTATTAGGATCAATATTAAATGTATCTTCATCTACATCTACGAAAACAGGTTTAGCATTTTGCATCAGAATTGTATTTGCTGTTGCAACAAAAGTAAAGGGTACAGTAAGAACCTCATCTCCTGCCTTAATACCAATTGCATATAGGGCTGTGTGTAATGTTGCCGTACCACTATTTACAGCAATTGCATATTTAGTACCACAAAATTTGGCAAATGATTCTTCAAGTTCTTTAACTTTACATCCTTGAGCAAGCATCCCAGAATCTAAAACATCCATTACTGCTTTCTTCTCTTCTTCCCCAATAATTGGTTTTGCTAGAGGTATCAAATTTGTAGATATTGGTGTTGGTGATTGACTTCTTTTTTTTGCTGGATTTCCAAACCAAACCTCATTATCCCCTATGTCTTTTGTGACCACACTCCCAGCACCCACCATTGCTCCCTTACCAATCCTGATACCACAAATTATCGTACTGTTTGCTCCAATAGATGCACCTTCTTCAACAATAGTTTTTGAGATTATCCAATGATTTCTACCTTTTTTTGAACCATCAGGATTTGTTGCTCTTGGTTTTCTATCATTGGTAAAACAAACGTGAGGACCTACAAACACTGAATCCTGTATTTCAACCCCTCTAAATATAGAAACATTGTTGCCTATTTTAACATTTTTTCCAATACAAACACCACCTTGAACATAAACACCTTTAGCTATTATACAACCATCTCCGATTTGAACACCATCTTCTATTTGAACCCAGTTCCAAATATTAACATCATTACCTATAATTGCTCTTTTTGACACTTGTGCTGTTTCATGTATCATAATTTTTTTATCTCCATATCAATAGCTTTTATTATATTATTCATATGTTCTACATTCTCCTGTTCATCTAATATTTTTTCTCTTTTATCTAAACTAATGGGAGCAGCCAGTTTAGCTGTCAAATAGCCAAGATATTCTCCTTTATGATTTAATCTTTCCATGCCAGCAACATACCTTATTAATTCCTTTTTGTTGATTCTACTTTCTGTCTGTGATCTTAGTAGGGTTTCTGGTAAATAGAATAAGTCATCAACTTTCCAAACAATATTGGTTACTGAGTAGACTGGTTTTCCTAAAATAATGGCTGGTATATCATGGTACATTGCTTCCCATCCAATTGTAGAGTTTATAGCTATAACTCCTGATGAATTTAGGATTGCTTCATGACTGTGTATTTTTGGATCTATTAGATGAACATTTGGCATTCTTTCAATATTTGATAAATCTTTGATTGAAACAAGTCCTGGAAATACGGGGTGTTCTTTTATCAAAAGTTTATATCCAGCTGGAAGCGATCTAGAAATATATTCAATCACATATAATTGGTTAATAAACTGTGGACATCTTAGTAAGATTTGAGCATCAATATATGCATGAAAGGGGAATAAGAAATATTTCTCTTTCTTGAGATTATCAAAATCAGAGTAAAACAATTTAGCAATATGTTTTCTTAGTGCTTGTATTATCCTCTGTCTTGATATTCTTAAGACATTGCCATATACGTTTCTGTTTTTCTCTACAAAGATCTGTTTTATTAGACGCTTAAAGAAATAGTTTAAATTATATAGATCAAGTCTTGGTGCTCCAAATGCTCTTCTAGTCTTTGGACCTATCCTTATCATCTCTTTTTTCTTTTTAAGTTGTCTTATTTTGACCTCGGCTTTTTTTAATTCCTTTTTTGAAAATTTTCCATTCTTCATAATATGTTCTATCTCAAAAGATATATGTATTGGTTCTCTTGTTATCCTAAAACAATCAGAATCTAATGATGCAGTCAGTAGAAACGTTGTTTTCTTTTTTGATTTTAACACTGTTCTTGGTATAATATTTAGGAATCTCTCAGCCTCTGAAATCATTAAATCAATCTTTCTTTTGGTAATGAAATCTTCCCAAAAAAAGAATTCCTGAACCATATATTTGAAAGCTTTTGATCTCTTAATTTGTGAATGATCCCAGTCACCAGTTAGTATCTTTTTAGTACTTACCCCATAACGACTTTCTATTTTCCTTAGATAATAATTTATATCTTTGCTTAATATATAATTCCTTTCATTTATAAGGTAGAATACTTGTCTTGTTCTTTTCCTCAACCAATTGTAAGCCTCTTTGGATGCAGTTACATGATAGCATGAATAACCCTTTTTCTCCAATTCTTCAGCCATTCTGTTCTTAAGAATAGCATGATGAGGTGAGGCACTTATAAATAATATATTTTGTTTTGTCATTTCAATCAAACATTACATAGTCCATTATTATATGTATCAAATACATTACTGAAAAAGCAAACGTAAAAGCAATTATAGGAAAAGCCACCCTTGGATTATGAAAAATCCCCCTTGTTAAACCTTCATCTTCATAACATGGTGGAGGATTGCAGAAATAACGCCATTTTGTTTTTAATGAGGCTCCTTGGTGATCAAGATCTATTAACCAGCCACTAGTTATTCCTCCTAAAAATAAGGATAATACCACTATCAAATGCCAATGTGAATCCATCTTATCTCATCCCCCAACAGATTATAATCCAGACTAATCCAATAAATCCCATACCAATAGTAAACAATATTAGTCTAATTGTTTTTCTCATCTTTCAACTCTCTTAATATTTCTAACATCTCCATAACTTGGGGGTTTTGTTCTGTTATTTTTTCCAGCTCTCTTCTATGAAACCCAAGTACCTTATCTAACCAACCAATTAATAAAACACCAAACAAACTAGCAATCAAAACAGGGACATACCAAGTCTTTATATTAATACCCATATTAGATAAAGTCAGATATAATGTCATTGCCATTGTAGCAACTAATACATAGGTATTAACCCTAATTAAAAATACCTTTAGTTGTGCAATTCTATCTATTGTTTTTATTAAAAAAGGTATCTGAGCAAGTCTATCTCTTGTCTTTATTAAAATATTTTTTATCATTTTTTTGTATTTAATAATAATTAACAAATTTCATTCTTTTATCTAATTTTGTAAATTCAACTATTTTTTTTAAAGGGTAAAATAAAATCCTTTCCAATAAAGGTGCTTTTTTCCAAATTAAATGTGAAGCCTTACATAAGTAGTATATTGCTAAAAATAGTGATAATGAATAATGTTGTTTAAGACAGTAACTAGCTACATCAAAGCAAAACTTTTCAATCGCTTTTTCCATCTCTGGAGAATAATTCCAGAAAAGGTCTTTTTTAAATAGTGGAAATTGTGAAAACATGAATAACATGAAGAAACTTTTGACTTGAGGCTGTTTAGAGTTCCTCTTTTCGTCAAGCCACCATCCATCAAACTCATATTCCTTATAATGGTCTTCATACAATTTTGTACCAGGATAAGGAACTGGATTCACAGTAGAAATAAACAATAAGTGAGATTTATCAAATTTTTTTATCTCTTCAAAATTTTTATTAAGATGTTCAGGCGTTTCCCAGGGAAATCCTATTATAAGATTAAAATGAATTGCCCTGAATCTTACTTCCTTTAATATTTCAAAACCTTCAAATACATTTTTTACCTTATACATTTTATTAACTTTAAGTAATGTTTCATCATTCAGACTTTCAATACCAAAAGCTAGACGTTTGAAACCAACATATTTCATGTTCCTCAACATATCAACATCTAGATTATCAATCCTCATTCTTGCTGAAAATTTTAGATTTAACTTTTTTTCCTTAATTAAATTACAAAATTCAATTATTCTTTTCTTATCAATAAATGCTTCATCATCTTGGAATGCAAACATATGTGCTCCATATTTTTCTGAAACTTCTTCAATTTCTTTGACAATATTTTTCGGACTTCTTGAACGGTAATTACGTCCAAATACATTATGACTTGAACAAAATGTACAGTTGTATGGACAACCTCTACTAGAAAATATGCTCCAAAAAGTAGGGCTAGAAGAAGGATTGTTACTTCCAGTATAATTTTTTATAGGAAATGAATCTAAATCTGGAAAAGGAATTGAATCAAGATCATGTATTAACGGTTGTTGTTTTGTGTATTTGAAAGATCCATCTTTACTCTTATAACAAATGCCTGAAACATCTTCCAGTTTTTTTTTACCCAAAAAATAATCAGTAAGTTCTATAATGGTGTTCTCTCCTTCTCCTAATACAACTATATCCACAGAATGATTAAGTACTTCTTCTGGAAGGCAATTTGCGTGTGGTCCACCTGCAACAATAGGAATTTTAATAGATGAAAGATATTTAATAAAATCATATGTATCTGGAAGATAGTCAATTGGTAGGGTTATTCCAATAAAATCTGGTTTATATATTTCTACTATATTTTTAACTTCAGACTCGCTTAGAGTATTGTAAGGAGCAATTGCATCAATTATTTTAACAATATGACCTTCTTGTTTGAGTTTAGCTGAAAGATATGCTAAATTCAATAAAACTCCCCTTGAATTGAAAGCAGTTGGTGGATTTAGTAAGACTACTTTCATTTTTTTAGCTCCGCTATAACTGAATGTGCTGGGAATAAAGCTCTTAATCCTGTTTCTTCATATATCCTTTGCATAAGTTTGCATGAATTGAATAATGGTTCTATAATATAACTTTCTAAATGTAAACCTTTCGGAAACCATAATCTTTGTTGTAAATCAGCAAAGATAAAATCTATTCCATATTCATTAACTTTGGTGTTTTCTGCGAATGGTGTAAAAGTCCGAAGATTAAATCCCCTTTTATGTTGCCATCCTGTCCAACAGGCATAAGAGATATCATAAGGAACCTTTATTATCAACTTACCATCTTTTTTTAATATTCTATGCCATTCCCTCAAACATTTTTCCATATCATCTAAATGCTCTAGAACACATATTGCGTGTATTTCATCATATGTATTATCTTTGATAGGATATGGAAATTTATTTAAATTCCAAACTATATCAACACCCTTAAACTTAACAATATCAAGATTATCAAATTCATCTCTAATATCTGTGCAACATCCCAAATTTAGTTTTTTCATTTTTCAACTAGAAATTTTCCAATAAATAATGCATCAAGCCCACAAGAATGAAAAGTTCTTATTGCATCATTTGGTGTGCAAACAATAGGTTCACCTTTAAGATTAAAACTCGTATTCAATACAAGTGGTACTTTAGTCAATTCATAAAATTTGTTTATAAGTTTCCAGTAAAGTAAATTTTGTTCTTTGGAAACTGTTTGTATCCTCCCTGTTCCATCTATATGAGTTACGGCAGGAATTATCTTTCTTTTCTCTTCTTTCACATCAAAGATTTTTTCCATAAATGGTGTTGGTGAAGCATCTACAAAATAATCCTTATAATGCTCTATGATAATTGACGAAGCAAAAGGTCTGAACTCCTCACGAAATTTTATTGCTTTGTTTATTTTATCTTTCATATTTGGATCTCTAGGGTCAGCTAAAATACTTCTATTACCTAAAGCTCTTTGTCCAAATTCCATTCTACCTTGGAACCAGCCGATAATCTTTCCATCTGAAATATATCTTGCTGCAACATCTTCAGGCTGTTCTAAATATTTATATTTAAGTTTAGATTTATCTAATTCTGATTTTATAAAATCGTCACTATATTCTGAACCAAAATAATTTGATCCTAATTGTCCTTTTGCTGGGTTGTCAAGAATATTATGATAATAATAAAGAGCAGAACCAATGTTTACACCATTATCATCAGGAAATGGAGATATATATAAATTCTTGAATGGTGTATTCTTAAGAATTTTCCCCATTGCAAGAGTATTCATTGCAACACCACCTGCAATAACTAAGTTCTCGCATTTAGTTACTTTGTATAGATAATTCAACATATTTATTAATACTTCTTCTGTGACTTTTTGTACAGTAGCAGCAATATCATAATGTTTTTGTGTTATTGGTTCATCCTTTTTTCTGGCTTTCCCAAGTAGAGTTTCCATTTTTGTTGAATAATCAGCAGGTCTATCAAATGTATAATAATCAAAATAACTAAGATCCATCTCAAAATTTCCATCATCATCATATGAAACAAGTTTCCTTATTTTATCATAATATACAGATGGATCGCCATATGAACCAGCCCCCATTACCTTCCATTCATCCATATTTATAATAAATCCTAGGTAGTCTGTAAAAGCTCGATAAAAAATACCAAGTGAATATGGGAATAATATAGATTTTAAAGGCATTATTTTATTATTCTCACCAGTAGCATAAAGTGTAGTTTCCTGTTCACCAAATCCATCTATAGATAAAATTGCACTCTTCTTATAACCAGAAAGGTAAAATGAACTTGCTGCATGAGCTAGATGATGTGTTATATATTTTATGTCTATTGGATTTTTATCAAGTAGCTTAAGTTCTGTAAATGTGTTATTACTCGGTTCATTATTTGAATGTAATTGCATTAAGAAATTTGGCACACTGTAGAGATACTCTGGTCTAAATCTATTAGAATTAGACATTTTAGGAAATAATCTTTTAAGATGAATCACAGGGTTCCAACCAGTAGTTACTACATCAATATCTTCAAATTTAAGATTACAAATTTCTAAACATTTTTTAATAGACATAATTGGAAAATCATTACTCTTTTTTTTTCTATTTAATCTTTCCTCGGTTATAGCTGCAATTATTTCTCCATCTCTTATTATTGCTGCACTTGTATCATGTCCCATATTATTTAAACCTAAAATTGTTGTCATTTTATTTCCCCCTAGTTATTTTGTATGTATTCATCAAACCCTCTTCTATATTATGTTTTGGTTTCCATCCCAGCTCTTTTTGTGCTAGTGATGTATCTAAGCATATGTCTCTTACTTCTCCTTTAATTGCCTTCATATGTTCTGGTTCTCCTTTGAATCCTGATATCTTCTTTAAAATGTTAAAAATCTCATTGACACTAACTTGTTTGCCATATGCTAGATGAAATAATTTATGTTTTGGTTTCTTATTTATACTTTGTACTATTAATTCTACAAGATCCATTACATAGATAAAATCTCTTGTTTGTTTACCATCCCCAAATATAGTTGGTATTTCTCCTTTTAATAATTTGTGAGTGAACATTGATACTATCCTTTTACTTTCTGGATCATCCCTGGGTCCATAAACATTACCAAAACAGAATATCAAATAATCTAACCCATAGAGTTTGTTATACATCCAGATGTAATGTTCTGCTGTATGTTTTGATATGCCATATGGTGATGTTGGATTTATTTGATGTTTCTCGTCCACTGGCAAATATTCTGGTTCACCAACCCTAGCTCCACCAGTTGAAGTATAGATTATCTTTTTTACGTTATTTTTCCTGCATGATTCCAATACATTTATTGTTCCTATTATATTTGTTATTGCATCCTTTACTGGGTTGTTTATTGATTCTCTTAATATTACTTGGGCTGCTGTGTGGATTACAATATTTGGTTTTTCCTTTTCAAATATTTTGTCTATATTTTTTGTTATATCATCTTTGTAGAATATTGCTTTCTTATTAACAAACTTACCCATACTCAGGTCATCAATTATTACGACTTCATAATCTTTCTCAATTAGCATATCAACTATGTGACTGCCCATAAATCCTGCTCCTCCAGTGACTAATACTTTCATGTTACTTCACCTTATATTTGTATTTATGTTCAAGATGTTTGTTTATTTTCCTAACTTCAGGATTTTTATTAAGATATTCTATTATCTGATGCATATCAAAACATTCTCCTTCTTTGTATAACGCTTCGAACACTTTCTTTATGAATTCATAATCTTCTTCATAGTCTAATGTCCACCTCTCTGAAGAAAGGTTTACTTCAGAATGGATAGATACAACCTTAAATTTTGTTGGGTTATCAATTATATAAAGAACAACATCTTCCCTATCATGTTTATCTGCTGTTTCTTTGTGTTCTTTTTCAAGAGCAGCTAAAGACATGATATGCATATTTAATCCTATTGGAAATGTGAATGGTATATCATTTGCTACCAAGTCAATATCAGGTAAATGTTTCATGAATTCTTCTATTATCTTATCCATCATTCTATAATCTGCTAACGGATTGTCTGATGTTGCTCTTACAATAACATCTATATTTAATTGTTTAGCACATTGGTAGTATCTGTCTAAGACATCATCTTCACTTCCTCTAAAGAATGATATGTTATTTTTCACACATAAATCAACTATTACATTATCTCTAGGTTTATTAGTCGTTGCTACAATAATTTCATCTATATACTTACTTGGCTTTAACCTCTCTATTAATAATTCAAGTATGGTCTTTCCTACTATCTTTTTCATAACTTTTCCTGGGCATCTTGTCGAACCCGTCCTTGCTTGAATAATACACCCAATTTTCATTGTACCACCTTCAATATTATTGCTTTCTGAATATGCAGTCTGTTCTCTGCTTGATCTAATATTATAGAATTTGGATGATCTATTGCATCTCTTGTAATCTCATACCCTACATGACATGGCATACAATGCATTAATTTAGCTTTACAATCATATTTATCAAGAAGCTTTTTGCTTAATTGTAATGGTTTATATTTATTCTTTTTGTTTTCAAATTCTTTTTTAAATGATTCAATAATATTTCCTTCTTCATCAAAAAATTCCATATCTATCCATGTATCTGTATGGACAAAATCTGCGTTTCTTAGACAGTCTAGATTTTCTTCTTTTGTACAGATTGATATCTCTGCTCCAAGTTTATTACATACATCTGCTAAACTAGTGTATACGTTATTCTTTACACCTAACCATACAACTTTCTTACCCTTGAGACTGTCTAATTTTCCACCACAGTTTTCTATCATTGTCAAAGCATCTCCTAATGCTTGGCAAGGGTGGTATTTTTCACAACAAGCATTTATAATTGGTATGTTAGCTACCTTTTCAGCTTCAATAAGACTTTTGTTACTCAATGGTCTATACATAAGTATATTTCCAAATCTCATTACTGCCCTAATCTCATCAATAAAGTCTGCAATCTTGAATTGTGTTGTTCTTCTGTCTAGAAATATTGCGTGTCCACCAAGCTGTGTCATAGCAGTTTCAAAACTTAATCTTGTTCTGGTAGATGTTTTTTCAAATAACATTATCAATGTTTTCCCTTTTAACTTCCCTCTGAAAAAAGCAGGATATGTTTTTATTTCCAAAGCATCTTCGATAGCTTTTTTTATTTCTTCAGTTGTCCAACCTTCTAAATTTATTAAATGTTTCATTGTATTTCCTTCCTTAATTTTTTCAACATTATGATAAGTATATCAATATCTCTATAATATTCTAATGTTACGAATCTGGCATTTTTTGTCAGTTTTAATATATTTTTAAACATTTCCCAATCTTTTTTCTCAAGTGCATTATGGGCATCATAAGCTTTCCCATGTTTTATTTCTAATCTGCTTAAATGAATTTGTAAACACTTATCTAATGGTAATGCTTTAAGATATTCCACTAAATCCTTATTTTTGTTTATGCATGTTATTTCAGCATGTGCAATATCTAGTAAAAGAAAAATACCATTGTTTTCAATCACTTCTTTAATGAATTTAGGTTCAACTATCTCATCATATGCATCAGTTAATAAGTGATTAATATTTTCTGCTAAGATTATAATATTTTTGCCAAATAATTTCCTAGCCATACTACAATTCTTTTCTACATTAATCATCATTTCTTGTCGTGTCATTGGATTGCCAATGCCTTCAAATGGTTTTATCCCTATCTCCATTTGTTTATTATTATTATACTTTGACATTATATGGAATGATACCCCTATTAAACTCTTATGTTTTGTTGAAATCCCTTCTAATTTATCTATTTCTTCTTTTTCCCACTTTGCTAATATGTTAAGTTCTGAATGATACAAATCTTCATGAAAATTAGGAAGTGTATCATGATCTCTAAGTTCTAGTATATCACTATTCTCAATAATCAAACTACTATGATGCTTAAATAAATGTGAAACTGGTGTGACAATTTTCATGATGATCTCCTGTATTGTAGCGTATCTTTCTCACAATCCATTGGTTTAATCTCTGATGTTCCCAAAATTTTTTCAACCTTTCTTACTCTCCTTACTATTTCCATCAGTTCTTCTGGATTGCATGATATTTTATGATCTGCTCCTTCCATACTTTTATCCAATGTAAAATGCTTTTCAATTATACAAGCACCTACAGCAGTAGATAATGTAGGAACATCAACCCTTAAAGTGTGATCTGAATATCCAATGGGGCAATCATATTTCTTCATTAATGTTCTTATAATACTAAGGTTTGCATCTTCATCTTTTGTTGGATATGCTGATACACAATGAAGCAAAGCATACGTTGTATCATGTTTTTTAAAAATAGCAATAGCTTCATCTATTTCCTTTATACTAGCCATTCCCCTTGATATAATAATTGGTATTTTCGTTTTTGCAACTTTTTCTAATAACTTATGATTTACAATATCAAATGATGCAATTTTTAATAATGGTACTTTTAGATCAATTAAAAGATCAACGCTTTCATCATCAAAAGGAGTTGAAAATAAGATAATTCCTTCTGAGTCTGCATACTTGGCTAACTCTCTTGTTTCATTTTCTGTTAATTCACATTTCTTTAAATTATCATATATTGGGCTATTTCTGGGAACTCTTTTTTCAGTTATATAAGTTTGAAACTTAACAGCATCTGCTCCAGATTTCTTTGCTGCTACTATAAGATCTTTTGCTATTTGTACATCCCCTGAATGATTCAATCCAATTTCAGCAATAATTAATGTTTTTTCTCCTTCTCCAATAAGTCTCTTGCCAATTTTGATTTTATCCATTTTTACAGTCCTCACATAAACTATCATATATATAACATACACTCCCATAATGTATATAACTCGTAAAAATTCTGTTGCATTTCTGGCATGGGATTTCTTTAACTCCTTCTTTAAAGAACTCTTTATCCCCAATCCAAAACATTTTCTTATGGAATAGCCATGTTGAAATACTCATTTTCCCCCACCCAGTAAAGTTCCTTGCCTTCTCTCTTCTTCTAAAGTTGTAGCACTAAACCAAGGACCATCCCACGAACCACCATCGGCAACATACTTATCAATGTAATTCTGTGTATAAATAAAAAAACAAATAAATGTTAGTATAATAACCAATATTATTATAATTGATAGATACCATCCAAATTGATAAAATGACATTTTAACTTAATCTCCTCAAATCATTCTTAACCATGATTTTTACTAATTGTTTGAACTTTACTTTTGGCTTCCACCCTAAAAGCTTCTTTGTTTTTCTAGCATCACCATGTAATAGGTGAACTTCTGTTGGACGATAAAACTCCTTACAAGTCCTTACCCTAACTTTACCATCCTGATCATAACCTTTTTCTTTAAGACCCTTCCCTTTCCAGGTTATATTCATTCCAATATGCTTGAATGCCTCCTCAACGAATTCCCTTATACTATGAGTCTTGCCAGTAGCTAAAGGATAATCATCTGGTTTTTTAGCGTTCATCATTAACATAAAAGCATCACAAAACTCATCTGCATAACCCCAGTCTCTATATGCATTCATATTACCTAAAGTTATATATTTTTGTTTGCCCATCTTAATATTAGCTACTGCTATAGTTATTTTTCTAGTGACAAAATCTAGACTGCGTTTGGTTCCTTCATGGTTCCAACTTAATGAATTAATAGCAAATAAACCAAATGCTTTCCTATAAACCCTTACTAAATGATAGCTGGATAATTTGCTCACCCCATAAATACTTACAGGTTTCATCACAGATTCAGTGTTCTGTGGTAATGTTTTGTTAGATCCTAGCTGCTCACTGGATGATGCCTGAAGGTACTTTGTGTTAGGAGAATAATGCCGTATTGCTTCCAACATATTAAGAACAGCCATAGTATTAGTCTGCATAACAACCAAAGGTATCCTAAACGATTCGGGTACGAGACTTATAGCACCCATATTATAAAGATAATCTGGCTTGTTATCTTTTATTATACTCTCAATAAAATTCTTTTCTGTTATATCACCTGTTATAAATGTCAAATTCTTGTGACCTAGGATATTTTTTATGTTAATAGGTTTACCATCTGGTTTCCATCTGTCAATGCCAATAACCTTATCCCCCTTTGCTAAATGCTTCTCTGCTAAAATTGAAGCATCCATACCTGATATACCTGTAATGAGTACTACTTTTTTTTTGTTTTTAACCATTTTTGTATTGCTCCTATAATTAAATCTTTCATATCTCGTTTTAAGTCTATACTTTTATGTCTTAATTCGTTATGTAAATTTTCTGGTAAGTCCAATATGAATTTTCCCATTTTGTATAACCCACATTACCAATATAACATGGATAATGTAGCTAATATGCATTTATTTATAAATCTTTTGGTGCTGTTTTATCAATCATTCTATCTAATGTTAAAACTTTTTTGTGAACCCTAACTAATCTCCATTTTTTAAATCTCTTTTTTCTTCTTATTTCAAACATTTGATATTTTATTGCTTCAGCAATGTTTTTACTACCACAACGTATCCTTGCAATATTACGATTATTATAGTCTTCTGTTAGTGATGCTATTCCTTCTTCTAATTCTGATTCTCTAGCAATAAATTTGGATCTTAAATCATATAGTTTATCCTGAGTTGATCTAATAACACCATATACCCTTAAATAATATTCTCCTATCATAATTTCCTCCTTTTACGAAAGTCCAGTATTCTTTCTGAACTCTTTAGCTGCTTTTCCTCTCACAATTTTAGGATCATTATATTTCCATTTACCCATAAACCAACCTATGAACCATCCAATAAATATGTATGCTAAATCAGTTAATTGAATCATAGTGCATCAATCCTCCCTTATATGTAGTTCATCTTCAATTAAATCCTTAAACGTAAGCTTTGGTTTCTTTATAGTCTCATAAATCTCTGGTGTGAATTTATACTTTCTTTCTCTTAATTCACATACACCTAAGTCAATTAAGTTTAATAACTCATTCCTAGCTGTAGCCCAAGACATACATGTTCTAGTTGCTATTTCATTTATTGTCATATCCCAGGGAACTGAATGAATCTTTCTTATTATTCTTACTTGCTTTAGGTTAAAGGTTCTCATTTGTCACCTATTGTGTACCTACCATGAAATAATGTAATAATCATCGAATCTACTAACATCTTTAACATCTCTGAAGAATACATCCCCTGTCATAGTATTCTGAATACCAACAACCAATTTATCTATGTCAGCACACATCCATTTCCTCAGTAGTTTAAATCTATCATCTGTATCTGCCTTTCTAACTGTATTCCTTTTCAAGCCTAAGCTCTCTTTATTCCAATATTCAGGTGTACTTTTAAACCTGACTTCTGCTTTATCTATCTTATTTTTCATCTTAACCTCACCTTTGATTTACTTTACGAATAGCATCACTTTGTGGATAATATGATATTTCAACCATAATATCAATATGTTTAATATTCTGTCTTTTTCTTGGCTTAATATCTAGTTTCTCCAAGATCTCGAATATCTTTACATTTTGTTGACAATTTATTGCATACAACGTATCCTCAGTTTTATCAGTGTCTTCTTTCATTTTTTAACAGATCTATGAAGATGTTCTCCAACTACTGCTGATATAACTTCCCAAGTATTTTCAAATCCCGCATTTGGCATATATTTTATATATTCTGGATTATTATCAGTTATAAAACCCATATAATCATTCATATAATCAATTAACCAATTTTTATCATTTAAATTCATTTTTTCACTTTCTTAATTTGTCGTAATCACGCAGTTTAGTACTTTATATCATATAAATCCTTATTCACTTCATCAATAATATCCAGAGCTTTCTCCTTACTACCTTCATGACCTAAATATTCTGATAAATCTTGTTCTATGATTTCTTTTAACTTGTCTAGTCTCTCCATTGCATATACCTCTAAAAAGTTAAGTTGGAGGATTATTCCCCCTTCTTCTTATCTATTGCATCCTTGCATTCTTTAGCCAGTTCCTCAGCTAATTCTTTGTCTCTCATCACTGCATCTTGGAATATTTCTAATCCCATCTGAGCAAGAGCTAGATTAGATTCATCACAGAACTCAATAGCTCCAAATACATCATGCCCTTTGCCTTCCCCTTGATCTCCACTCATTACTACTATTGCCATATCTGCTCTTGGCATACCTTCTTGCTTCTCTGTACAAACATCAAAGGCTACTCCTTCATGACTATGTTGGTCTAAGCCATCATAAATAAACTCATATCGTTCTTGTTTTGCTTTCATTTTATTTCCTCCTAATCGTATATTTCATATATTATGAAGATCCTTTTGGATCTCAGCATATTCTTTATCCATATATTGATCTCCGCATTTAGGACATTCACCTATCCTTGGATCAAAATCACTTTCTTCTAAAGTTCTACCACATTTCTTACATTTCATTTCGGTTACCTCACAAAATACGAAAGTTCTTCTTTTCTCCAGTTAGTTTTTCATAATCTAAATCTCTTTTGTCTTTTTTTCTAATAAATATACTATGTAAAATCAAAAAAGGTAATATGAAAGTGTCTAAAAACAAAAATAAAGGAAATGTGATAATTGTGAGAATAACACTTAAAATACTTATATTACCAAAAAAATCCTTAGTAATCTCCCCTTTTAGTATATATCTAGTTAAACCATAAAATTCATCAGTTCTAAAATATATTATGTATTTCATTTTATCTACCTCACAAACTACGAAATAGCTTATACAGTCTTTCAACCTTCTTTTTATCTATCCAAGTACAATGCCCAGGTCTTATATCAGCTTCACTTTTGAAGAATCCATACTGATCTTCCATTTCCAAACAAGGAATTTCATGAAACATAGCATCATGGCAGGGTTTAACTTTATGTGTAGTATAATCTCTTTCAGTTATATACTCTACCTTATCTTCAAATTCCTTATTATGTTTGCCAAGTAACTCAGCCATTAAACCATGACACATAACACCCCATATTCTCCATCCTTCGTTTTTCTTACCCCAAGCATAAGGTCTTGATTCACCATGCCTATCTGCTTCTTCTCTAGTTAGGAATACACCCTCAGTTCTCCATGTAGTAACAGTACAATTACAATCATGAATTTTTATCTCATCATTTTCTTCTTTATCCCATTCATAAGCTCCACAAGTACAGCCTCTCTCACCATATTCATCATATTTCACTTGGAATAGCCATACACAATTTTTAGTAGCTGCATCAGCCCAATATTGTTCTACCATTTTATTTCCTCCTAATCGTACAACTCAACAAAAGCGAAATCTATGCTTTTCTTTCTGTTTTTCCCTTACTTCTTCTAAGCATCCAGGAGACATTCTTATATCCTCATTTTGATACCAACACCAATGCATATGTCTGCCTATCTTCTCCAATTGTAACCAACCCAATTCTTCATCTTCCTTATTAAAAGCAAGAATCCCTCTTGAGTATTTCTTCTGTTTCCAAACTATCCTTTTATCTTCCATTGCATATACCTTAATAATCACGAAGTGCCTTTGTTCTAGCATCTTTCAAACTGTTATCTATTCTCTTCGTTTCTGATTGTAAAAAGCTATCATGCCAATTCTTTATTTCATCATATAGCTGTAATTCATCTAAAATCTCATATTGTTGTTTAAGATATGTACATAAATCTCTTATATCTTTATCTTTCATTTCATTCACCTTTTGCCTTCTTTGTGTACTTCTTGCCTAATTTCTCAAAATACCCTTCCCATTCTTCAACTTCCTTGTACTCTTGTTGTGTTGCTTCTTTAACTCCAGTTATTGTAACATTCAGAAAACATTGTCTGCAATAACACTCCTCTCCTACTTTTGGCTTTGTGTAATCTTTAGCAATAAAAGGCAAATTAGTTAGTCTTGTATGACCACATGATAATTCTCTATCCCAATATCTTTTTTTACTCATTTTTAGGTTCACCTTCGCTTTCTTTTGAAATCCTGATAGTCTCTTTATTGTAACAATCTCTACATATATTCTCATCATAAATCAGTTTCTCTTTCCCACAAGCCACACATTTCATCTATATTCACCTCGCATTTCTACTCGTTTCTGAACATCAAATAATCCGTCCGGTATACAAAACCCAGAGGGATTTGATTCACAATCCTCAAACTTATCTCCAGACATCTTCTTTCCACAATAACAACATTTCATTTCTTATCACCTTCAGACTTTGAGCATTTAATGTACTTCTTGAAATCTTCCCAACAATTACACCATTTGGGACAACCGCAAGCTTGTTGCATATCAAACTCACATTCAATTTTGTTAAATAATTCATCTAAGTTCATTTTTGCTTCGACTGCGTTGTTTAGACATTTATTACATACCCAACCATAGGGCACATATAATTCAGCCTTTTCATTCCCGCATTTTTTACATGGTTGTTTATTCATTTTTGGTTTCAAGTATGTATTTTTTTATATCTTTCTCAATTTTATTTAATGCAATATCAATATATTTCTTTGGCACATACTCATATTCAAGTTCTTCTAAGTTATTTCTTATAACAAACAATTCTTGTAATCTATAGTATCTCATTTTTTATTATCAACTCAGATTTTTCCTTCTTTAACTGCTCTTTTTAACAATTGTAATACTTCCTTTCCTTCTATATAATAATCTGTTTTATTCAATTGCTTCTTTGTAGTGATAAATATATTTCCTATTTTAATTCCTTTAATTGTTATTTGCATTTTCTTGTGTACCATGCCCAGTTTATTAAGATCCATGATTTGATTTTATAGTATATTATTATTCTCATTTGCTATCAATTACATACCTTTTCATGTTTCCTTTGATGCATTCTAAACTTCCTTCTACTACTAGTCTTAAAATCACAATCCTCACATTCGTATATCCATTTCATTTTAACCATATTTTAAGATTAATTTATCTATCTCTTTTTTTAAATCATCATATAAAACCTTACTATCTGATCTACCTTTTTTGTACCCTTCCATATATGCATCTTGAGGATTCATTGTCCTTATTTTATCCCATTTTGGTTCTGTCATCTTATTCACCTTTGCCAGTTTCCACGCAATCCAATAGTTCTTCTTGTTCTTTTAACTTAGCTTTTAGATCAGCTATGATTTCTTCATATAGCTTGATCTTATTTTCAAAGTGTTTGCATGTTTCTTTTATGTCTCCATCCATCTTTGACCACAATCATGATTTTTCAATTATAATCTCCTTTTTACAATCAAAATATTTTAGTATAATATTAAACATTTCTCTTACTTTTCTACGTTCTGCTAACATAACTTGTTCTCCATTAATATATAAAAAATCGTATGGATTCATTAGCTTCTTATCCTTAATTATTTTTATTTTCATTTTTCACCGGATATACAAAATTTATGCATTTTCTTCTTAGCTGTAATTTCCTCCCCACAAAAAGGACAATACAGTACATCCTTTTTTGAAGCCATTGGTCTAGGTCTTGGGCGTGGTCTGGGTCTTGGGTTTCTTACCATTTTCTTATCTTCTCCTTTTATCTAAAATACGCAATTGGCAGGGGTGAGCTACTATTTTGTTCAATGTAGCGCTCGTATCTCTCATCTTTCCAAAGAGTTTCCCCTCTTGCCTTGCGTTTGACTATCATTTTTTGTTAAGTATGCGAAGCTTCTCTTCAATACAATCTATTATTTCTGGAAATTTATAACTATTAATATATAAAGGGACATCCCTTATAGTTTGTAATTCTCTTTGAATATCTTCCCATTTCATTTTGTCTTACCTCGCCTTTCAACGGATATGTGCATTATGTAATCATGCCAGGATCTTTCACCCTTCAATTTTATCAAAGATTTAATCTCATCGTCTTCAAATGTTACATTGATTGTTTTCATGTTTATTACCTCTTACTTACTTACTAAGTAAGTGATCTTTATAAATATTGTGGTAAATAGGATCATTTTTTTGTGTTAAATAGGGCTAGCCTTATCTTCGCAATTTGAAGTTATCATGTACCATATATCTTAATTGACTCACTATTATTTCTACAATAACATTGTCTTACTGCACTTCTTCCAATACCGCCTGGTGCACTTATGTATTCTAAATATTGATGACCCATATCTTTACAATCAACACAGCAGTAGTATCTTAAATTAGTGAAGTAATCATGTCCATATGTAATACCCTCGCAAGATGGTGGCTCTGGTCTATTTGATTCACGAGTATATCCTATCAAACCTATACTCATCACTATAATTGTACCCAAAACAATAATTATTAATTTTTTAATCATTTTTCACCTTCGCTTTTTGGCTCTTGTCTGCACTTCTGGATCATCCTTTAAAAAGAATAAAGGAAAAACTATCAAAGCTAGAAGCATTGTTCCACTAGACACATCATATTCATATGGTATTCTAGCTTGTAACCAATACATATATTCTTTGAGAGTCATAAATAGACCAATACCAAAAAACCATATCATCTTTTTTGCCCAACCCTTCATCTTTTCTTACCTTCGTTTTATTGACCTTGTATGAACTATATAATAAATTCCCATAATGGTAATACCAAAACAGGACAACGATATAAACATTACTCTTTTATCTCCGCATCTCATTTGTTTGGATATTATAAGATGCATCTAAATTAGGCATAATAATAGTATCAATATCTCCTTCTTTTATTGCTTTAATAAACTCCATATATTTAATAAAGTCTTTATCGTCAAGAGAGGAATATTTTGTTTGTAATGCTTCTGCTTCACTTATGTATGCCTCTTTTTCTGCTTCACTTTTAATCTTCTGTGATTCTGCTTCTGATTTTGCATGTTTAACTTGGATTGTATCTGATAATTGAAGATTGACATTGATTAGTTCTATTCCAAAATTCTGTTCTGAACTTAGTAGCTCTTTTTTTATTTCTTTTTCCAATACATCTAAATTATTTCTAATGTATTCATAATCTGTTTTTTGGATTGTATTTATCACATTTGAACTGAATAAAACAAGCAATTTCTGTTCACTGTCTTTATTTTCTATTCCCCATTTATAGGTATCTTTAATTTTATATTCTAAATATGAATTAATAAGCAATGGTTTTTCATCAGAAGTTATTATCTCGTAACCATTCTCAGAGTATGAAATAGGAAATTTCATAATTTGTTTTTGAATATTAACTTCTTCTCTTGAACTTAATAAGCTATATTTAATCCCAACATTATCTTTAACAATCTTATTTCCTGAAATAGATGTTAAAATAACATTTTCACTGCTTGTAACTCGATAAAAACCAGAACCAATAATGGCTATGATCAATGCAATACCTACGAAAGCTAAGATTGTTCTTACTTTTCTATTGTCTAGGTTATATTTATTCTTGAACCATTCCCATAGTGTTAAATGTAGAAATTCCCCGAATATCCAACCCACAATCATATATAGTAATACATTCATTTTATTCCTCCTTTTTCCTTAATTGGCATTTGTGAAGTAGCCTTTTGCTTTCTTTTTCAAAAGGGAATCTACCATGTTGGTCATAATATTCCCACATCCCACATATTTTTATTTCTTCTTTTGACAACATCTTATCTTACCTTCGCCTTATTTGCCTTATATGCATTTTTCGCACCTATTACCTATATGAGCTATTAATTTTCCATCTTCAATTATTTTAGTTATTTCACATCTATTTGAACAACCACCAGATATAAAAGTTTTTGTTTGAAAATCCTTATTCTCTAAATCAAATCCTTTGAAAATACTATTGCCTTTTATTTCATCTTTTACTAATATTGCCATTCCCAAAGCACCCATAAATTCTGGATTTGATGGTACAAATATTTTTTCTCCTAATTCATCTTCAAAACATTTAACTAATGCTTTGTTCTTTGCAGTTGCTCCTTGAAATACATAAGGCGGTTTTAAGTTCACCCCTTTACATAACATAGCTAAATAATTGCTTACTAATCCCCTGCATAAACCCATTAATATATCCTCTTTTGGAACGCCTTTATTTAGTTTACTTACTACTGCGGATTGAGCAAAAATACCACACTTTGATGAAATAATTACTTCTGTTTTACTTTCCAAAGCTATCTTGCTAATGTCTTCTAATTTAATATTCATTCTTGTAGCAATGCTTTCAATCATAGCCCCACTGCCACCACCACAACTTTGATTCATATGAAAAGATGTTAAGACACCTTTGTTGATTAACATTATTTTAGAATCTTCACCACCAATATCAATAATAGTTCTTGTATCTTTATGTAATGTCATCGTAGCTATGTAGTGTGCTATTATTTCAGATTCTACGATATCACTACCAATTAATGCTTTTATGAATTCTTTTCCACTCCCTGTTATTCCAACACCATCAATAGTGTCATCTATTTTAAGATTTAATAACACTTTTTTAGTTGTAGGAATTAACCCTTCATTCTTTATATAACAAGACTTTAAAATATTTTGATTTTCATCAATAATAACTCCTTTAAAACTTACAGATCCAATGTCTAGACCGAGATATCTCATTTCTTTTTCCTCATTAATATAATACTCCCTATAACTCCTATTATGAATAATATTGGAGCAACCAACATTGCTATAATAAAAGATATTCCATGTAATAGTTCAAAAATAAAATCTAAGTTTTTAAAGATTGTTCCTAATGCGTAAAATAGATTATGTAAAACTGAAAATAAAAGTGGTGCTACTGTAGATAATCCTGTTAATATTAAAAACACTTTTAACTTTCCTTTTTCTTTTCTACCTAATATTATTAATACAATCCCCAACACAAGGAATATAAATCCTAATACTCCAGCTACTAGAAAAAGGGTTCGTTTTATTGGATGTTCAAATGGTATTATGAAGAACATTAACAACAGAATAAATATTCCTAATAAGTAATATATGATCTTTTTTATTGTATTAGGCATTATAAACACCCCTTATTTCTTTTCAAAATTTTTATGAATGTTTCTAATCGTGTATCAAAGCCAACCTCAAATTTGTTTTCATCTAATGGGAATCTATATATTGGGATATTATAATCTTCGCTGATCTGATTTAAAGACATTTCAACCAATGATTCAGGGGAACATGACAAAGGCATCAAATGTATAACACCATCAAAACCCTTTTTAGCATAATCTATTGTGTTAATTAAGCTTTCCCAACCATGCCCCATTGTACGTTTGGGAAAATATTTTTTTGTTTCATGGATTAAATGTTTTTTCTTATCTGATAAATGTAATTTATATTTCAACCACCACGATAAAGGTAGTGATAGATCAACACCAACATCCATTGCTTTCAATTTATTAATAATATCATAATTCATATCGGGTTCAAGTAATGCGTAAAATTCTCCAACAACGCCAATGTTAATTTTCTTTTTCTCAAATTTGTGATGTTCATTATCAATTTGTTTTATCCTTTTATAAAACTTATTAAGTAGTCTAATTATCTTTAAATAGGAATTATTGGGATTAATATTTTTAATACTTTTAAGAAAACTTTTATCAAAGGAGATATAATGCATTTCAAACTCATAACCAAGTCTCCTAAGAATCTGTTCTTGGATATGATAATAATAAAGGAATCTACAAGGCTCGGGATATGATTTGTTTGTTACACCTGAGACAACTATTGTATCTGCACCAGCATCTAATGCTTTGATTAAACTGCTAAGTGTAACTTTAAAAGGAAAGCAGATCATATCTGAGCTATGCCTTACGCCTAAATTTATTGTTTCCTGAGTTATCTTGGGAGGAACTATAACTTCACACCCTAATTCATTTATAAGACTTTTAATAGCTGGTGTGTATAGACCTAATAATGGAAATGTTACCTTTTTCATTTTATCCTACCTTCGTATCTTTTTGCCTTTTAAGTTTATGATATTCTTTTTCTCTTATTCTAGCACAATTTTTACAATATTTAGCATGGGCACACCTATTTTTTAGTATATTTCCACATCTGTCACACTTCTTATTTACTCTTTTTTTTGATTTGACATATGCCATCTTAACCTCTTTTTCGTTTATTAACTGAAAGGCGAAGTTCTTCTTCTCTTTTTTTTGTCCAAGCCCCTATTCTTTTCCACTCGTCTTCTGTTAACGAATGCCCATTCATCTGTAAATAATCATAAAGAAATTCGTCACAAAGAAACCAATCTTCCTTCATAGTTGAAAGAGGAACCTCTTCAATAATCACAGTAACTTTCAAGTCTTTTTTCACTATAGGATATGAATCTTTTTTCCCTTTCGTAGTAAGATTCTTTTCAAAATAATTAAATACCTCAGTATCAGCATACTCATCCCAAAGTTGTCCTTTCTTGAAATTGAATACCCTTTTCATTTTTTACCTTGTTTTCTTTGTTAATTTAATTTAGCACATAACCATTCCTTTTTAGGTGGCATTTTCTTAAATTCTCTAATCTCCCTAAAATCCTCATCTGAAATTGTTATGCATGTTTTTGCCATTTTTATCCCTTTTTTTATTGTTTAATTGAAAGACGAACATTTAGTCTTCTGCCAACATTTCGTCAAATTTTTTGTTCAAATCAGTGATTCCTTCAAGAGTCTCAGGATAACCATATCTGCGACACATTTCCTTCCCATCTTCAACCATACGATCTAATTCTTCATCGTCCATTTTCATCGACTCCCTCTGCTTCAAACTTCTTCCTAAGATCTCGAATTCCAAATGCATTCTCTGGAAATCCATGCTGTCTACATAATTCATAGCATCTCTGAACTTGTTCATCGAAACTTAGATCATCAAAGTCACGTTCTTCATTTTCATTCATTTTTCATTACCTACAATTTTTCATCAATCATTTTTTCTTCTTATTATGTTTCAATCTTGGCTTTGCTTATATCAAAACCAATGTTGTACATGTTCTTCTTGTATTTGTAACTCACATCATCAAATAATTTCACCCTATTTATTATGCTTACTTTATTTAATACGTAATTTATCACTCTTGTATAATAATAAGAATCATCCTCTTTTCCTGGGTCAAACACATTATATGTAAGTATCAATTTCAAGTTCCTTATTTCTTTCTGAAAGATCATATCCAAATCTCTAGTATAAAAAGAAAATGCACCATTATAATCTAACCATATAAAATCAAATACCTCTTTAGTATTTCCTAAGTATTTCAGAGCAGATGTGTTAATCAATTCAATATTAAAATCTGTCTTAAAACCTTGTAGTGCTTCAGCTACTTTCTTAAAATCTGAATGATTAGGAATTATAATCTTACTTGGTTTTTTACCTTGTTTTACTATTTCCTTTAAAGCTAACAATTCTGGACTTTCTAATAATAAGATAGTATCATTATCAGCTATTTTAGATATTATCTTGCTTCTTATTCCTACCTTATCTTCCGTTGATTTGAAAACTTGTTTATTCATTGTAGGATAATCAACTTTTATTCCTTTCTTTGTTCTTTTATTTTTAGATATCATAATGGGATTAGATTCAAACTTCTCAGTTATTTTGATCTTGTTTAGAGATTCCATATGATTCCTGAATTGAGCAAGAGTCATATTGAAAAAACGACGTAAAGAATCATTATAAACACCATTATTGTGTAATTCTATAACTGTTGGAACTCTACCTAACTTTTGTTTTAAATCATTGTATAGTTTCTCATATGACCTTATTGGTTCATCATCCATAAACTTAACAAATTCAGGATAGGTCATATTAAAATATCTACGTAAAGAACTACCATTAACGCCATTCTTCTGTGATTCTGAAACTGTTGGAACTATACCTAACTTTTGTTTTAAATGATTGTAACGTTGGATTATAATGTCCTCAGATAGTTTCTTTGATCCTCCATAGCTTTCTCTCTTAGAACAATATTTATCCAACATTTTGTTTTTTCTAAGATAGAAATATGCAGAAGGCATTTCATTTTTTAATTTCATTCTTGTTATTTTTTTCATACCATATTTTTCTTTTATTTGTTGATATTGTTTTTTTGTAATTTCTTTTTCTCGTTCTTTTCTTGTACAACAGAATTTATTTAGCAATTTATTTCTGTAAGCATAAGAATATAATGCACCATCATTTTTATGTAACTCATTTCGAAGTGGTTTGTTATGCTTATATTTTGATTTAAATATTTTTATTACATCACTTTTTATTTTCTTTTTGTTGGAATTTACTGGTTTTGCTGTATATTTATCTAATAGCCCATGTATTTGAAACTGTCCATGAATATCAGAATGTTCTTTCTTTAACTTATTACGCCCTATTTTTTTAGTACCATAGTAATTCTTATATCTTTTTTTTTGCTCTGACAAAGTATAATGTTTAGTTTTATAGCAATATGTATCTAATTGATTATGTTTTTTAAACATAGCATATATATCTTGATGTTCTAATGCTAAATTTCCACGATATACTTTTTTATCACCATATATTTCTTTATATCTTTTTATTTGTTCTTTTAGGTTTCTTAGATGGTGTAATTGTTTTTTACAGTATATATCTAGTAAGTTCCTTCTATAAAAAGCATAATAAATATCTCCATTTTCAGTTTGAAGTTTTTTTCTATTTGGTTTTTTATTAGGATAAAATTTCTTAAATCGTTCTATCTGTTCCTCTATAGTGTATTTATTATTTTCATTATATCCTTTAATAAAAGTTTTAATTGTTCTTGGGTCAAATTCAACTTCACAACCAAGAGGTAGTTCTATTATGTCTCTTATATCTCTGATCTTCTTGTTTTTATGATTCTTTTTAAATCCTAGAGATATATAATTATGAAAAGACTTTTTGTAATTTCCAACTAAATCGAAAATAAGAAGTTTTTTGTATTTCAATTGTGACATATTATGTCCTTCTATATTTATAAGTCCTCTTCCTGTTTGTTGAGTATTTTTTATGTGAGATTCTGTTGGTCTTAATTTTAATATAACATCCACCCCTGGAAAATGTAATCCTTCTCCAATTAAATCACAGTTAAATATTAGTTGGTATTTTCCCAGTATATAATCTTTAATTATTCTATCTCTTATTTTTTCTTTCATTGGTAAACCATAGATTGCTACTGCTTTGATACCATTATCTACAAATAATTTAGCCATTCTTTTTGACTCATCTATTCCAACACAAAAACCAATTCCCTTCCTATCTCTTGCATTGTTTTTAAACCAATCTATTATTGCTTTATCTCTTTCTGGAACATTATATTTCTTTGCTAATTCTTTAATATCATACTTAGAAAACCCCTCTTTTGTTCTACATCCTTTTACATCATCATAATTACACCATTTGTCATATAAGAAAACATATTTCATTTTTCTTAACCATTCTTTATTAATTGCTTCTTCTCTACTTATATCTAATAGTTTATTATTGTCGTATAGTTGAAAAATATCTTTTTTATCTGTTCTATTAGGAGTTGCTGTGATACCCAACAAGAACTCTGGTTTAAAATATTCAAAAATACATTGATAAGATTTCGCACCAGCATGATGAGTTTCATCTATTATTATGTAGACAAATTCATCTTTTTTAAAAGAATTTAGATATTTCTTTTTACCAATAGTCATTATATTAGCGAATAGAATATCTACATTAATTTCTTTTTTAGAATTATACAAAAACCCAATCTTTCTATCTGTACATAGCAATTTGAAGTCTTTAGCATGTTGATGTAGCAAATTATGATTATGGGCTAACATTAGGATTTTTCCTTTTTTACCTGTTCTTTTTTCATATTTTTTAATATAATTTAAAGCGTCACATAGTGATGGTAAAGTTTTACCTAATCCTGTTGGTAGAATCAATAATGCTTTTTTGATTCCTTTCTTTCTAAATTCTTCTGCTTTTTTTACAACTAATTTCTGTACTGTTCTTAATTTAACCATTTTTTATTTATCTCTCGATTTCCAAGCCAATTTACCTGCACATTTTTGGTCACAGGTTTGTGCTTTGCCTTTTAAGCTTCTACTAGTTATCTGTGCAGTACAGATAATGCATCTCTTATTTAGTGCTTTTCTAATACCTCTTCCTGTTTGTTGAGTAAATACTGTTTTCTCTTGTTTCATTTTACATACCTCACAATCAACTCATTAATAACCTGCCTGATTTCCTTATCTTCCTGGATGCTTTTAATCTTTAGTTTCTTATGAATCGCATCTGGAATCTCAATGTTTATATTTCCCATGTTTGCCCACCTTATTTGTCTTATTTAACTTATGTAAGTAAGCTAGATTATATAAATGTTTTGCTAACGTCGGGATTAACCCCTTATCCCACCACAAAACCGTATTCATACTTTCTGTTTTAAACGAAGTTGCCTTAATCAACCCAAATTTGATTAATTTGATCCCTTAAATAAATCAGATCTCCCATCATATTTTTTACATATTTCTTATTCATTGCTTTTATTTCCTTTCTATTATTCACTGCTGTTTGCATATGTCTACAACTACTATTTTTAAATCCTCTCAATAATGAACAATCCCTATCCTTTTTTTGTTTATTACTACATATACTGCATATTTTCGTCCTATAATCAATACAACCCAATTTAAATTGAAGTATCATATCTTCATCAAGTATTGTCTCATTCATTTTTCACCATAAACGAATGTACAGTGCACAAGGGGCATAAGCATATGCCAAAAGATGTTATAACACTTGACAACGTTGCCTAGACAGTATCCCATCATGGTTAAGCAATTCCCATCTCCGACTCCTTCTGTGCGTACATTCTTAGTTTATCAAATCTCACCTTCGCTTTTTCCTTATGTGAGTTTACGAGTTTCTGCTTCGAGTTGATGTATCATACACGATATGGTTTCTTTATCTTCTCTAATTCTTATACCACCACCCCAGACTAATAATGGTTTATCTTTCATTTTTATCACCTTCGTACTTTCCCTCAATTCTGCAATCTTCTATAATGGTAAATCACCCTTCAAATGAGCTATCTTCATTTTATTAAGATGTTTAACTTTATTATATTCATACTTTGAATTTTCTTTAATGTTTCCATTAACAACAGTATTTAATTTCTTAAGTTCATTTATTTTTGCTGTTAACTTATTATACACTTGACTTCTTTTTGATTCTTCTACTGTAAATGGTATCTTTTGTCTTTCTAACGAAATGTGTTCTATCCTAAAGTGAATATATGCTTTCAAATCTTTCCATGTGTCTCCTTGCTTCATTTTTCCCCCTTCTTTGAAATCCAGCATTGGCTTAATGCAATATTCTTAAATAATTTTGATAGGATTGGGATGTAGATAGTGGGAGTTATGTATACTTCTGAGGTTAAATATTTGATTGGTTTAAAATTATGATCAATTAATAATCTTCTTAACCCATGTATTGTAAATCCATTACAGTGAGTTCTATTATTTGTTGGTTTTGGATAATTCAAACCTAACTGAATTTTTGAAGTATGCCATGTCGTAGGATTAAAACCAAACAAGAGTGAAAGTCTTTCGTGTAAAGCTGATAAGTTTGGCGTTCCACAAATGAAGTATCCTGTTTTTTTTAATACCCTATTTATTTCATCAAGTGTATTGTCAATTTCATAAATATGTTCTAAAACTTGATTGCAGACTACTAAATCAAAATAATTCTCTTCAAAAGGAAGATTGTCTTTATTTAGATCTATGAATGTAAGGGATTTTAATTCTTTGTATTTCTTAAACTTCCCTTTCCAATCAATATATTCGGTTCCATGAATTTCAGAATTGGGAAATACTTTTTTTAGGAAATGTATTGATTCTTCTTTTGCACATCCAATCTCTAATATCTTCAAGATTTTTTTATCTTTTAGAAATAAAATTGCATTATTGTTTAGTTCCATATCTTTTATTCTATAAGGTTTCATTTCTTACCCTCTTACTAAATAATTTAAAAAAATATTTATTTTCTTCTAATTAACATTCCTGTTACGATTCCACCAAGGAATCCTACCCCTGCCCCTATAAGAGCAGATTTCCAGGGATTTTCATGAATGTATTTGTCTGTTTTCTTCCCAGCCTCTATTGCATACTTTTTTGTTTTTTCGTACTTGTCTTTTAATGATACATTGTTTTTATCCATTTTTTTTACCTCCAAATATAATCAACCACCAACCTCACATTTTAAGATTAGTGTATTTGTAAATTTTGACTTACACATTGAAATATGTTTTTTCGAAGTTAGATTATCACAATTTCTATTACATTCTGATACTTCTTCACAACCAAGTTGATCTAAATTAGCTTCACATTCGTACATTTTATCATAAGGTGAGTTATTATTATTGATACAACTAACCAATAAAAAACATATAATACAAACCATTATTAAGATTTTCATTTTTTATGCTTTAAGCGAAAGCAAAACTGGAAAAAAGAGGTCCCTTAAAACCAGTCATGCTTTCTTTACTTAGCACTTTTTAAAGTCATAGCTATCTAAACATTTCTTACAGCAAAAAAATAGAGATTGTTTGTGACTTACCCCATCCTTACGATTATCACAGTATTCACATTTTTTGTTTGTTACATATTCTTGTTCTGAAAATTGTAGTTTGCTTGAACATTCTGAACATAATTTTACCTTACCTATACCAACTATGTAATCTACCTCGTTGTTACAGCCTTCTGTTTCACATGTCATCGTTTTTTCTTTTGGAATAGTTTCATATTTTTTCCGTCGTCTATGTTTTTTATATCTGTATTATTTCTCTTTTTTTCGTTCTGATGTTCTTTTTGTTTTAACTGTTCTTTTGACTTGATCATTATGATTTTGAAAAGTGAGGAGCAAAGCTCCTCACCAACGATGGATGATGTTATGGAGGAATCCATAACCATAATACTTGTTAAGTTTCTGAACTTTCAGTGTTTTCTGAAAGTTGTGAACTTAAATTCCACCTAACTCCCACTTTAAGTTTAATTGAAGCAGTAACTTCTTGTATTTCTACTTTTTTTCCATATTCCATTACACAATGCTTTTTATTCACAGGTCTATATGTTTTATGTTCATTAGCGTAATTCTTCCAATCTTCTGGTTTTACAGCATAGATATAACCATCATTATAAGTTATTAGTATCCAATCAAACTTTCTGTCAATTGCTTCCCACATGCTATCTACATTAATAGATTCTCCGATTTCTCTTTCGTCTGGAAACTGCTTTGCATAACTCATAAACTTCTCTTTCTTAAATAATATATAGAATTTCTTCCCATTGGTTGTTATGTATGCTTCGTGAAATTTGTTTTTTACTTCTATCTTTGATGCTATTTGTAAACCTTTATCTTCAAGTGAAGGTCTTACTAGCTTACAAAATGCAGCACTTTTATTTTGTGGATAAATTATCATCCTTCCTCTTTTTTGGTTCGTTTTTTTGTAAATATGTTATCTCGTTTTGAACTGGAATGAATCTGTTATATTCTTTTTTCTTTGGAAGTTTTTGTTCTGTTTGATATTTTAGTTCAGGAAATAATTTTTCATCTAGTCTTTTCTTCTCTTTGTTCGAAGCTATTGACATCTTAGGTCTCTTTTTAAATAACCCAAATATTGCGTCGAATATTCCTTTAAACTTTATTCTCATCACACTCCTTCTTATTAGGACAGTCAGTGCATGAATCACCTGGATACATACACACTATTTTTCATCTCCACATTTAGGACATTTGAATCTCTTATCTCCTGGTTTTGTAGTTCCTTTTTTCTTAAATGGCATCTTGCATTTATTACAATACGGATTTCTGTTTCTTCGTTTCAATTCTCTTCACCAAAGATTTTGAAAAAATTGTTTATTAATTCTAAATAAGCCTTTCTATTCCCCATAACATTCTCATTAATTCTCGTTTCGTTAATATAATGAATCCCACCAATTAGATTCTTACTGTCATAATCTTCAACATATGTTCTAAGCTGTTCAACATTGTAAAAAGATAACTCTCTCCTAATACTCTCTATATGATTAAACATCAAATCATAACAGATTATAAATAACTTTGCCATCTCAATCTTGCTAAGTGACATATTTCGCCTTCTTGATTTTAGCTCTACCAACTGTTCAGAGATTTCTTCATTCTCTCCGTACTCTTCTCTCAGTTTGTCTATATCCATTTTTATCCTAGTATCGCTTTGCTTCTCTCAATTATTTTTTCAGACTTAATAAGAGCATCAGTGAATTGCTTAGAAGTCTCAGTATCTATCCCTTTAGCTGCTGACCAGTTATGACCTACTTTATATCCATCATCCAATGCATGAAAATCTATCGAAATAGATATCCAACTTCTGGAAGGTAAATCTCTTATTGTTTTCTCTGCCCACACTACTTTCTTACCATTGCTCTTATTTAATTCCCACCCATAACTAGTTACTATCTTATCTAATGATTTTATTATCTCATCTGTGAATATCACTTTTTATCCTCCTCCTTTTTCTTATCACCTAACTTTAATGTTTTATAGCCTGCATGTTCTATTACTTTAATATACTGAGATTTTATTGATTGTCTTTGTAATGTTGTAGATTTTACTAAGAATACATACAAACCCCAGAAGTCAGGATAAATTAATGGCAATCTACTTATTGATTCTCTCCATATTTTCCATAACTCTTTTTCTTTGTTTTCTTTTTTTAACGTCTTATTTTCTAAAGCATCATAAAATATTTTTATCTTCTGAAGTCTTTTTGTCCATCTTTCTACTTTTGCAGGATCATAACTAGGATAATTTTTCTTAATAAATCCCTCTCCTTTAGTTTGTTCTAAATATGGGATTAGGACATTTATTACCTGGTTATAGAAGTACATGTTATTTCCCATGTATGTTCCTAAACCCTTGCCTATATAAACATGGCAATCTTGCATTAATCTAGGTGGAAGTGGGATTGGTTCATTAATCTTAGTAAATTCAACATTTTCTTGTTTTGTAATTGTCTTTTCTTGTGATGTTGGTTTATCTAATTTATCAAACTTTTTTTCTATTTCTATCAATTCTGTTTCAAATTTGGCTGATTTAGATTGTTCTATCATTCTGTTGGGTACTCATATGATTGTATTGCTATTGTATCTGGTCTCCAGAAATCACCATCCTGAAAACCTTGCTCATCCTTTTCTTTTTGAATTAAATCTAAACATTCATAGATTACTATTTTATTAGCTATTACAAAATTCATTAATTGTCTGAATCTCCTTGAATCAACTGAATCGGGATTGAGTAAAAATCTTGACCAAGCAAAATTCTTATTACGTATGTCTTCATCTGTTTTGCCTAAATAAGCTAATGCTATATTATATGCTTCAAA
>Ga0233412_10000093_pt1 | contig 48766 bp, 47 predicted proteins | sample Na_anoxic_4_MG_FD_180667 | JGI IMG/M metagenome (GOLD analysis project Ga0233412, IMG submission 180667) | Seawater microbial communities from Saanich Inlet, British Columbia, Canada - Na_anoxic_4_MG | ecosystem: Environmental > Aquatic > Marine > Inlet | place: Canada: British Columbia... | reverse complement strand
AAGTGGCGGTATGGAATACCGACAGGAACAACCGTCAAACCAAGGTCGATTGGCACTTTAGGACGAAGGACGCGCGAATCAAACTGAAACGCTTATATCCGAAACTTTAGAATATACACTGTACTAGGAGAGAGTGTGCCAGATTTATGAAAAAATCTCCACCACCCAGCACCAGCAGGGCTATGGCAAACAGTAAAAAGGCGATAACCAGTCTGCCGAAAACATGGCTGGTAATGCCGAACATACTTTGAGATCCCAGGAAGTGGAAACCGACCAGCCTCGGTATTGAATACGACTTCGCAGTCAAGATGCCTGGCAGGTAACCGGCGATCAGGGGATAAAGAGATACCAGGAAAACGATGAACGCCAAGGTCCCACCAGCGGATCGTCTGATTGCTTCAATGACCAGCAGCCAGGCGACAATTCCCATAAAGATCCCCAATGGCGGCGGAATGATACTCCAACCCATCAACTGGATTTTATCAGCGTTAATAAAAATATACCCAGCGCAACAGAACAACAGGATGGCAGCGATTGTATCATACCAGGGAACTGTTTTTGAGATCTTTTCTTTATTGAATGGAATAATAAGAAATATCAACGGAATCAGTAGTGCCATCAAAACGGCAATATAACTTTTGCTTAGTAAAACCTGTCCTGCAATAACAATGTGAAAAATCTGAACCACTGATATCAGAATGGCGGCTGTGGTAAAAATAAGAAAAATTCCCTGATATCCTTTACTTAACTGCCTGTACTTCACTTTTTCTTCAGATTGCTTTTTTACATTTTCCATGCTTGTTCATCTACGAAAACAGGGTAAAAAAATGACTGATTAGATGAGTCTTACAATATCTAAAGGCTTTAAAACAAATACTCATGATATCCGGGCATACGCCAGGATGACTGTTTCGGCACACTAACTGTTTTGCCCGCTGGTGGACAGGCCAAGAATCTGCCGGGCCTCATCAGGAGTTGCTATGTCAAACCCGAGTTCCCTAGCGATCCGGACAGATCTGAAAACAAGCTGGGTGTTGCTTTCTACTGGAACACCCCTGGTATAGTAGACATTATCTTCCATTCCCACACGAACCATACCACCAGACAGCATGGCCAGTGTCGTCATGGGCAGTTGGACCGCACCGATTGCCGTGACATTAAAAATTGCATCCTGTGGTAGCAGCATTTTCAAGCTGATCAGGTTATCCGAAGTTCCGGCTACCGCTCCCTGATATGCCATTCCCATCACAAAATTGATATAGTAGGGTTTTTTAATCAGCTCTTTTTTAATGAGATTATTAACCTCCCTGAGCATCCCGTGATGATATACTTCCATCTCCGGTTTGATTCCCCTTTCAAGCATTTTCCGGGCGAAATACTCAATATCTGCCAGTGAATTAATAAAGACGGACCCGGTATGCGCTCCGATTGTCCTGAGCATGCTCCCCATATTCAGAGAAGCAGATTCCGGATGAGCGTCCAGGCATTCACTTTTCTGTTCCAGATTCAGATTGGCGCCACCCCCGGTAGAGTCCTGAATGACAAGATTGCATTTTTCACGAATCCGGGCGTGGATGTCCTCGTAGATTGCGAGATCGCCAGTCGGAACACCCTCTTTGTCGCGGGCGTGCAGATGCACGATCGAAGCCCCTTCATTGAAACAGTCATACGCTGCTTTCGCAATTTCATCAGGCTGTTCTGGAAGGTTTGGGTTCTTATCTTTCGTATGCTGCCCGCCGGTCAAGGCAGCCGTGATGATTATTTTTCTCATGGTACCGTACTCCAATACGGATGATGGGGTATAAAGAACGATGACTCATTCCTGACACGGACTCACCTTGCTAGGAATGAGTAACTTCCGGGATTATTTTAAAACCTTGCTCTGATACTGTTGGAGGGAGGCATCCCAGACACCGGCTTCCTTGAAATATTTGACTGCACCCGGGTGAAACGGAATGATGGCAGCGTTTTTAACCATGTTGTTCAGCTTCCATTGCTTGAGCCAGGGGTGCGATTTATTAAAATATCCATATCCTTTGTCCAGTGCTTTTACGACATTATAGACCACATCGTCCTTCACCCATGGATAGGCATATAGCGCATATGATATGCCAAAAAGCTCAACCGGCTTGTCAAGTCCGGCCACCTTGGCCTGGGTTGACGGAAATATCGCCGGAAGGATTTTTTGAGCACGCGCCCAACCCGCTTTGTTGGCAGCGGGCATTGCCATAAATTTGCAGCCATGGGGACCACTGCACAACTCTTTGACTTTCGAAGAAAAAATCGATGCCATCGATGTATCGACATCACCATCCAACACCGCCTGCATCGCAGCGCCAAAACCAGAAACCGGAATTTTCCTTACATCGTTGAAGGTGAGATTTCCGAAGGCCAGAATGGCTTCAATTTCCCGCATCACGGTTGGATTTCCTTTGATGTCCGGCACCCGTTTTCCTTTTAGATCAGCAATTGTATTGATCCCGGAATCCCCGCGAACGTACAGCCCCGGACTGATCGTGTTTCCCATGGCGACCAGGCGCAATGGTTGCGGACCCCACATCGCGAATTCATCAAATCCCTTATAGGCAAGCATACTGGTTACATTCGTGATCAGCGTAAATTCAGTTTGTTCACCTTTCAATGGAGCGAGTCTTTCAATACCGGTACCGTAGGGTTCAACACGCCATTTCATCGGGGTCAGGTTGTTAACAGCCTCTCCCAGTCCGCTCGCAACGGTATAACCGGCTGCCCCCACACCATAGGACGTACAGGCAATTACTTTCGGCAGTTTCGCGCTATAACCCGGTATAGCGAACCCGAGAAAAAATACCATTGAAACGACAACAAATATACCTCTTGTTCTTGCACTCATTTTCTCCTCCTTTTTTTTGATGATTGTTTTGGTGGTTCTGTATTCTGCCCTATTAAAGCAATATGGCAGAAACCGTCTTCTTCAGCCTGTTGCTGCTGGAAAAAGTTCGCAGCAACCCCCTTTGGCTTCTGGAAGTCTCGTTAACATCTCATTCCCCTTCGCTTGATACCTAAGTTGTGACTTTCCACCTCATAGGCCATATCAATCCAATCGCACAAGATGGGGCGCGTCTCTCGTGGATCGATGATATCTTCAAGCCCAAATGCCTCAGCCGTTTTGAATGGTGACGTCACACCCCGATACTCTTCCTGAAGCTCTTTCAGGAAAGCATCGGGATCGTCTGATGTCTCTATTTCTTTCCGGTGGGCGGCATAGACCCCTCCCTCAACCGGAATATTGCCAAAAACAGCAGAAGGCCATGCATATCGCCAACTCAAGCGATTTCCGCTTTTCTGGGCAGCCCCTGCAATACCAAAGCACTTTCGCAGATAAATAACAGCCAGCGGCATCGTAGCCTGGACCATTGCAAAACTGGCCCTGACACCCTTGCGAATGGTGCCGAAAACCTCACTTTTTTTGCCGATGGTGAATCCTGGTTGATCCACTAAATTAATGATGGGCAAATGGAAAGTATCGCACATGTCAATAAACCGCTGAAATTTTTCTGCCACATCATAGTTGAAGGATCCTCCGAGAAAGTTCGGATCATTTGCCAATACACCTACCGGGTATCCGTTAATGCGTGCCAGTGCCGTGATCTGAGAGCGACCCTGGTCTTTTCCGATTTCAAAAATTGACCCCCGGTCCAGAATGGCCTTTAGTATCTTGCGCATGTTATAAGCCTTCTTCACATTTTTCGATATTTCAGAAATCAGCAATTCTTCCCTGCGATCCGGAACATCGTCCACCGGATGTTTACGCGGAGGCATCTGCCAGACGTTGGATGGCAGGTAGGAAAGAAAGGTCTTGATCTGCCGCAGGGCATCCGCTTCATCTTCTGCCGCGTTGTCTACCACGCCCGTCGACCGGGTGTGCAAACGGTAGCCACCTAGTTCCTCTTTTGTAATATTGCTGCCCATATTGGCTGCCTTTACCAATGGCGGGCCTCCCACAAACACATGGGACTTCTCTTTGACCATCACTGAAAAATGACTCTGGACCATGTACAAAGCGCCCAGTCCGGCCACCGAACCAAAACCGGCTGAAACAACCGGGACCTCTGACATCACGTCGACACGGTCCTGAACACATTCATCGCCGGAACTCGGGAGTTCCGTGTAACCAATTTCAAGAATCTCTTTGATGGCCCCCCCCGCACCTTCTATCAACCGGACAACCGGCAGCTTCAATGACCTGGCCATTTTAATGAAATAGGCCCCTTTCGCCTTGTACAAGCGGCCAACGGATGCTCCTTTTACCGTAAAATCATCACCATGAACCGCAATCTTCCGATCCTCTATGGTTGCAGTTCCCATGATAAAGGGGCAGGGAACCACATGTTCCAGCTCTTCACCTCGATAAGTTGCAACACCAGCAAGCTGACCTCTTTCTTTAAAAGAGCCTTTATCAACAACAGCATTGATTCTTTCACGAACGGTCATCTTCTGGTTGGCGTGTTGACGATCAATATTCTTCTGCCCACCTAACTGATTGGCAAATGCTTTTCTTCTGTTCAGTTCATCTACGTCGGAATGCCACATCTGCTTTCCTTTTTTATTTTGTTGATGATTCAGCTCAGGTACCACTGACGGAGTTACGATTCAAAACTCGCATGAATCCATCCTTGAAGCTCCTTGAAAACGTCCTGTTTTCAAGGGTTTTTTAATCGGAACTCCATCAGCTCCGGGTACCCGCTGAATAGATCCCTGTTTTGTTTTAACGACCCCTGTTGAGGCAGATACGCCAGCAGGCTGTCCCCCACTATTTCTTTAACAGTGATTGGTCCTTGGATTTTTTAGAAATAAGCTTGTCGATTCCCGCGATATGCTCCCTGCTAAGTACACTTGCAAGCATAAAATCGCCAGCTTTTAAGGCTGCTGTGATCTCTCGGTGTTGACGGATGGTTTGACGTGCCATCTCTTCGGTCCCTTCAATATGCTTGAAAAAACGATGCAGCATATTCAATGCGATTTTATGCATCATCATGATTAAGGCATTTTTGGTCATTTCAGAAATGATACTGTGAAATTCGATATTAGATTGCAGTCGCTTTTCCGAATCACCGTTTTTAAGGTGCAATTCAGCTTCAACGATCGTCTCCTCCATCCGCTTGATGAAATCATCATTGTCGTTCGGGTCAATCAATCGGGTGATAATCTCACCCTCTAAAATACTTCTGACATCACTGACCTGCTCGATTGTCAGATTGGACATTCCCAGTAATTTCTCAATCTGCAAAGCCACTTCATCAATGTCCATTTTCTTGATATAGGCTCCCCCTTTGGCTCCCTGTCGGACCTCAATCACACCATGATGCTTCAGCGACAACAGAGCTTCTCTGATCGTAACGCGACTCACGCCAAAGCTCTTGCTGAGTTCATTCTCCGACTGAAGCTTGTCATTTGGTTTCAGATCTCCCCTGAAAATTGCTCCCATAATTTCACTGGTAATCTTTTCGTACATCTGGTTATGATCCATTTTTTTAAACATAATACATGACTCTTTCTTAAATTCTTTTATATCCAATTCTACCGGTTATTGGCGCCCAACACATCAGAACCAACACCTCTCTGTGGTTCTAAAATGGCGAGAGCCAATACTTAAATATTTATATGTTATACATTAATATATTTAAAAAATCGGTTCTTGTCAAACTTTTTTTGATCTGATAGTACAGGCAACAAATAAAAAGGGCTTTCAAATTAAAGTAGCTCAACCCCGATGAAATATGCATGGAACGGTGAACCGGTATAGGGGTTGGCTAATAACCATTAGATTTGATTGAACAACCGTTCCATGCACTTTCAAAAAGTGCCTCCAGTGGGAATAAGTTTTTCGCTTTGATCTGCCTTTGTCATGAGTCGCAAGGGTTTGGCTAATAACCATAAGTTTTGTGAACTATCAATTGAACATGGCAAGGAACCGACGTTTTTCTGGGGCAGTATTGACTGCCAGGGGTCATAAAGACTGACCTTGATCCTGATGGGTGACTGGTGCGGATTGAATAGAGCCGCTACTCAAAAACATCTGAAAATGAGGGCGCAGATACATGAGAACAAAACAGTCTGTACTGGGGCGAGGGTTGACCCTGCGAAAATAAAGAGAGTTTTTTGCGATGGAGAAGAGTTTTTTCTTGACAGGGCCTTTTAATGGGTGACCCCGGGGATATTAGCAGAAAGGGTTTGCAAAAAACACGTCATAAGTCTTTGTGAGCTGCGCTCTGGAAGTCGAAGGCGTGAGATTGTGGAGGCCAGAGGGATAGTGTTTTGGATTGCAGTTCGTGAGTTAGGGTACTCAGGGGCAGATGTTGCCCGGTATCTTGGAGTCACAAATTCATGCACTACGAAATCGGTATCATCTGGTAAAAAGCCTGACACGAGAGATTATGTTAATCAGGCGTGAAAACCGATTGTCAATGTTGAAGAGCTGCAAAAGAAGCCAGGCACGTTCAGAATGAACCCCTATTTACATTAGTCAAATAAAATATGGATAAATGTTGCTTTAAAGCATCTTATAAAGCATTAAAGGTGTATTAAAGCAACTTTAATAAGTTTTATTTTGTATTTGAATCGGATTGTAAAGAGGATTTCAAATAGATCTGATACAAGTAAAAAACCGGCCCCTTTGGGGTCGGCTTTTTACTTGGAAATACTCTAAAAGAAAATGCTTAAAATGGTAATGATGTCTAAGTTATTGAAATGGCGGAGAGAGAGGGATTCGAACCCTCGGTAGGGTTGGTTACCTACACTCGCTTAGCAGGCGAGCGCCTTCAGCCAACTCGGCCATCTCTCCGGGATAAGGTGAAGTGGAACACATTAAATTGTATGGCGGAGGGAGTAGGATTCGAACCCACGGAACTTTACGCTCAACGGTTTTCAAGACCGTTGACCTATTCACCTAACCGCTTGAATTTCCAATATTATTAAGGCTAACCACTATTTGTGGTGTAACTTTTGGTGTAATAATTTTCCCAGTTTTGTCTAAACTTTTGCCAGCTTATTGATTCTCTCGGCTGCACCATTTACAATCGTATTATATTGGTCAAGTGTTTGAGGTGTTGGGAGAGGTCCTTCGTAAAATGCTACTGTTTGTTTCTGGATTTCAGTTGGTGATACTTTGGCTGGTGGGGAGTTTTTCTTTTTTGATTTACTACCTTTCTTCATTTTGTTGCTTTTCCCAATGATTAAAGGCTGCCCTCAGATCGTTTCCACAAACTTCCCAGTCAGATCGCATAGCTCTTACATCCGCATCTGGAGTAGGGGCTTCATTATACACAACCATTGTTGCACCAAGGTCCAATACAGAGGCCATTCCACCGACAAAACTTGGCCGTGCAAATAAAAAATCACTGCAATTCATGAGGTTCCCCCTTCAATCTCCTAAATTTTCTAATAAAATTTGTTTCCTGAAAATTATATAAGACACTTAGGGTGTCAACGATTTATTGTTACGGCCTTATCAATGGATAATGTAAGATTTTTAGCTCTATGCATTATATCTAAACGTCTGACCGCTTCAAGCTTATGACTTGGACTCGGATGTTGATATCTCATTGCAACTTTAGCTGTCTTGTGACCCATAATTTCCATGATGGATTTTAGATCCGTTCCGTTCATTCCTAACCGGCTGCCAAAAGTATGCCGGAGATCATGGAACCTAAACCGGACCTTGACCGTCTTGCCGTTTTTTTCTTACAGGGTAAACAACTTGGTTTCTTCAACGGCCTTTACAAATGACTTTGTAAGTTCTTTAAGACTTTTTCCATCTTGATTACTAAAGACGTAATCAGAATCAGAAACCTTTATACGCCTTTTTAAGATACTTTTCAAGGTATAATTTAAAGGAACCGTCCTATTTTCGTGATTTTTTGTGTCCGTTACCAGAACAAAACTTTCCTTCAGATGAACGTTGGCCTTTTTGAGGTTGAATATTTCACCCTGCCTCATACCGCTGTACAAAGCAAACTCCGTCAGATCCCGGAGATATTCTTTTGGCCTCTTTTCACATTCTTCTAATAGGCTGGCCTCTTCTTCTGAACTGAGGACCCACATCTTTTCATTGTCTTCTTTTAGCAGCTTGACCCTGGCAATGGGATTGATCTGGAGATATTTCCATTCAACGGCAATGTTCATCATGTTTCGTAAACAAGCTATATCCCGGTTGACTGTGGCAGGAGTCCGGCCTTCCTCTTTTCTGGCCTTCTTATATTGCTCTACCTGAAAAGGATGGATGGACCCGATTAGTTTTCCCTTGAAATACGGCATCAACTGACCAATAGAGACCTCGTTCCTTTTAGCTGATTTAGGCTTTTTGTTGACCCTGGCATGTTCCAAATATTTGATCGAAAATGCCTCGAACCTGATCCGCCTGGCCTTGATTTGATGCTTTCCTTCCCTGACTGACTTCCTGGCGATACTTTGCCTCCCGCTCCTTAGCAACTGTCTTACTTATACCTCGACCAAGGCTTTTCTTATATCTTACGCCCTCATGATAAAATTCAGTTACCCAGTTACCATCACGTAAATACATAGAAGCACCTCCATATTAACCCAAGAGAAAGGCTCAGGATGCCCTATTAAGCCCCTCCTGTGAGTCCTTGTGAGTTTATGCTATTAATATAACCCTTTCTCTGCCTATTAGGTCAACCCCTTACCCTGGTATGCCTTAGCCCTAAACGTCGATTCTCGTTGAATCTAAGCGGTCTGATAAAGGATTTAATACCCGTTCTAATAAAAACGCCTGAAGATATTCTCTCCGATTAGCCAACCGGCCCCATATGTCATCATATAGGGTATCTTCAAGCGTTCTGTTTTAGCTATGTTTTTCATAGGCTATTTTTTAGAGAATTAATAGAATTACGTATTTATTTATATACGTATTTAAATAAGAAGTCAAATACTTTTTTCATTGCAATACACTTTATTTTGAGTTATAAGACCAAATTATGGGTATGCCTACAGGTAGGGAAAATTTCACAACAACGATCAATAGCTTTTTGCTTCGGCATTTAAAGATCCTTGCTATAAACCAGGGATGCAATACGAACCGGCTTCTTGATGAAGCGATAAAGGATATTCTTGTAAAATATCAGAAGAAGACCCCCAAAGATGAATCTCAATTCTCACTATTCCATGAAGATTAACTTTTGAACATAAAAAAAAATCAATACCAATTGTTTACCGATTTCAGAAAATGGGTTTTAGATACATCATCAAAAAAGGGGAGATGAACATGAAAAGATATTTGATTATCATTTCCATATTATTGTTTGGTTTATCTTTTCCAATAAACTCATTTGGTGAATGTATCAAAGGAAATTGCGTGAATGGATATGGAGTTTCTACTCAACCTGATGGTACGAAATATCAAGGTGAATGGAAGGATGATAAAAGACATGGAAAAGGAGTTTTTACCTATTCTGATGGTAAGAAATATGATGGTGAATGGAAGGATGATAAAAGACATGGATATGGAGTTTTTACCTATTTTGATGGTAAGAAATATGAAGGTGAATGGAAGGATGGGAGTCCAAATGGAAAAGGAGTTTGTACCTATTCTAATGGTGCGAAATATGAAGGTGAATGGAAGGATGATAAAAGACATGGAAAAGGAGTTTATACCTATTCTAATGGTACGAAATATGAAGGTGAATGGAAGGATTGGAAACCAAATGGAAAAGGAGTTTTTACCTATTCTGATGGTAAGAAATATGAAGGTGAATGGAAGGATGATAAAAGACATGGAAAAGGAGTTTATACCTATTCTAATGGTACGAAACATGAAGGTGAATGGAAGGATGGTGAGTTTTACAAATAACATGATAAACAGGGAAAAAGAGGTCCCCAAATATCCACGAGGTGAAGAGGTAACAAAAAAAGGGTATGGTAGGGTATAGGTTTTTTGGCTTCTAACGGGTTTTATCTCTCATACATTCTCAGCCTTGCAGCTCTGGCGGCTCTCAAAGGCCCCACATTAGGGTCAATATAGTCGAAGATCTTGCCCTTTTCCTTCCCTGGGGCCGGTCTCAAAACCCTCCCAATGTACTGAAGAACTCTTCCACCTATTGTAACTGTTTTGTTTCATCAAATTAATTGGGGACACAAATGAAAAAAAGGTCTATTGGGGTTAAACGAATTGTAAGGATATTGTCCGTAGTATCTACTTTTGAGAGGATTAATCAGGGGGCTTTCCATACATTCTGGGTTTTTTTATCTTTGGTTGGTATTACATCATTTAACGTGACACAAGATTGGTGTACAGCTCTTGTCCAGGGCTTAGTGGCAGGTTTCGTTTTTTCCTTTATCTACATAATAGGTTACTCTATGGGTGTTGAGGAGGGTAAAGGTAAAGGCTACGATAAAGCTATGGAAGATCTAAAGCCGGTTTTGCCACCTGAGATGCAAAAAAACATGAATGAAAGAGATATGAAAGAAGCAAAAACCTGATAGAAAAATGACCTCTAACCTGTCAGTTCAGGTGATAGCCAGGGCCGAGTCAAGGGAATAAATGGCAACAAATAGAGATTGGAAAGACGATATACGAGCCATGTACACAGCCAAAGGCCAAAAGGTCACATTATGAGACTACAAAGCCAATTGTTTGTTAAGAAAATTTCTCATATCACCCCGATCTTGCAAATTCCATTCCAAAAAGAAAGGATTGGGCTTTATAGGGATAAGTTGCCGATAATTAGGTTAATTATGACTATTTGTTGATTTATATTTTGAGCAAAAGGAAAAAAGTGCCGGGAAATTGACGCGCAGCCTTTGTTTGGTTAATAGTCCCGGAAATTAAATTATTCTGTAGTGAAATTTATTCCCAGGTTTGACCTTCTGATATCGGAAAAATATTGACGAAAATATGGTGTGACTTTTGGTGTAATTTTTTAGGTGAAAAGGGTGGTTTTGCGTGATATTCTGGACTTTCTGTGATGTTTGAAAGAGATAGGTGTTAAGACAAAAAAAGGCCTGCAAGTCATTGAAAAACCTCGCAAACCCTTGTCGTTACTATGGCGGAGGGAGTAGGATTCGAACCCACGGAACTTTACGCTCAACGGTTTTCAAGACCGCCGCCTTCAACCACTCGGCCATCCCTCCGGTAAAATGATTTGTAAAAAATATTGATCTTTAATTTTACAAGGGCTTATGAAAAGCATGATCAATGACATTTTGGAACCCTTGAATCATTAAGGGTTATTATAATATCTAATGGTCTGATAGTCAAAAATTATCGTTTTAATTATTACTCATGCCTTTATTTTCCTCTGTCCCCGCCTGCAAAAACCGGTGTCTTTGACAACGGGAAGAGACTTCAGGACCGGTTATTTTTTGCTTTGGTTCGGGAATGTCTCCACTTTTGCTTTTTCTCTCAGTTTATCAATGAATACCTTTATTTCTTTCTTAACTTTCTCCTGTTTCAGGTATTGCTCAAGTTTGTCTTTAATATCCTTGTAAGGGATTATGGCTTCAGGTTTCTTGCCAATTGTCTTAATCAAGTGGTATCCAAAATTAGTCTCGATTATGCCGCTCACTTTACCTGGTTCTAAAGCAAATGCCGCCTCTTCAAAGGGTTTTACCATTTGCCCCCGCCTGAAGTATCCTAAGTCTCCACCTTTTACATTGCTTGGCCCTTCTGAAAACTCTTTAGCAAGAGCAGCAAAGTCTCCGCCCTCTTGTAATTTTTGCTGGATTGTTTCAAGTTTTTTTCGTGCCTCTGCTTTCTGCGATTCGTCAGCCTTGGGTTCAACTTTGATAAGGATATGGCTTGCCTGAACCTGTTCAGGTTCTTTAAAAAAATCAGGGTGGCTGTCGTAATAGGCCTTGGTTTCCTCATTGGAAATCATAATTTTCTGAATAACTTTTTCATCGATTAATTTTTGAATGGCCATGCCTCGCCCTATCTGAGATATCACCATTGCCTCAGACAGGTTTTTTTTGCTGAAAGCATCCTTGAATTCCTTTTCACTGGGAAACCGCCCCTTCAGTTTCTCCATTTGTTCGTTGACTGTTTTTTCATCAACTTTGATTCCATCCTCTTTGCTTGCCTGATAGAGCAACTCAAGGTTGATAAGGTTTTTCAGGACTTCCTCTTTGATTTCTGAACGCTGCGAATCGTTAAGAGTTTTTCCCATGCTTGCAATTTGCTCCTCGGCACGGCTCATCTCTCTATTAAAATCTTCCTTGGTAATCACTGTTCCGTTAACAATTGCAACTTTGTTCTCTGAAGATTTATTTTCATCTGCCGATGAAATTGAACCAATTGATGAAAGGACCAGGGCAATAATTGCGACTAAAAGTAATCTGTAAAAATTGAAGTGCATGTATGTTTCTCCTTTTGTATTCGTTAATGTTTTGTAATCATTCAGGCTGCAGATTCACGGTTGGTTCCTTTGAGCTGTTGATTACTGCATATAATTACCGTTGCGGGCGTAAGCCAGCGGGTGAGACCTTTGTAAAACGCCCCCTTTTTGCTCTCCGATGCGTAAGCCCTACCCTCCGGCCTGTAAGCCCCACGGGCTGGAAGCGGGGCCGGAGGCTTGAACTTAAACAAAATCAAACATTTCCAAAGGTCTCCAGGTATCTATTTATCGTATCATTTCAGCAGATAAATACTTTTACAGGGACCTGGCTGAGCAAGCGATGCCCTGTTTCGGTGACAAGAAAAACACTCTCAATTCCTGCTCCAAATTCGTTTTCAAAGACTATTTTCGGTTCAAGAGCAAAGGTCATCCCCGGTTGAAGAAGGCCTTCATTGTTTGAAGATATTATCGGTTCTTCGATCAATTCGAGTCCTATGCCGTGGCCGATGAAGGTCACCTTATATCCGGGAGGACCAAGATAGGACGTTACATATCCCAGGGATTCCGCTTTGGCAACTGATATTTGAAAAAGTTTATTGAAGCTGATGCCCGGCTTTATCATGTCCAGGATATTGTTGTGGATTTCAATTGCTGCCTGGCAGGCATCAAAAGCCTTCTTTGGCATAGAACCAATGGCATACATCCTCGTTTCATCAAAATGATAACCATTCAGTACACAATTAAAGTCAATCATAATGGGCTCGTTTGGGGCCAATTTCTTGAATCCAGCCCCACACGGAAATGCTGCTGATGTCCCTTCACCGCTGGAGGGTGAGTCCAGGAGACCAATTATCCCGCCACTTTTTCCACTTAAGATATGCCACGGGTAACCTTCTGTTTGATAGTTTCTGACACGAAGCATGCCGCCATGCCCCAGTTTTCTGGCAAAGGTCTCAAACATGCAGGCAAATTCCATCTCTGTATAACCCGGCCGGAGATTATTCCCGGCGTATTCAAGGGTATGGCATGAAAGATCAGCAGTTTTTTCCATCTGGGCGATTTCCCATTTTGATTTTATCATCCGTATTTTCTTAATAAGAGGAGATCCATCCACGCATTTTTGCTCTGGAAAAAGGCGGCGATAGAAGCTGAAGTCTCGTGCCGGGATTACATCCAATTCAAAGGCCATGATGTGGGGCAGGCCCCCAAAAAAGCCGGATATTTGGTGAGGGACTTCTTTTATGGATTTGATCTCAATGATCTGATTTATGGAGGATTCATTCCTGCCCCTTGGCATATATTTTCTGATAAGCAAGAGAGGTTCTCCTTCGGCGGGAATATAAAGGAAACCGTTCTGGGCAGTTCCTGAAAAGTAGAATAGGTCCACGCGCTGGACAACAAACATTCCATCAATTTCATTTTCTTGCATTTCTTTTTGAATTCTGTGAATTCTTTCCCGTATTTCATCGGCTGGAACTTTAAATTCTTGTTTCATGTTCATCCTGTGAGATCTCCGCAAAATGTCCAAATATTCAAAGGTTTTTTTTTGGCAGAGATCGGGGAAAATAACAGTTTTCAGCCGGACAGTAATTAATCAGAAGCCGGATCATATGTCTCATGCTGATTTCCGGGTAAGGTATATATTTGTCCTTTATTTTGTTCGTATGGATGTTATAGTATTATGACTGTACAAAAAGATACCCGATAATACCTGTTTTTGCAAGGAGATATCAATAAATATCAATAGAGGAGTCCCTATGGTTACCGAGGAAGGTATTGTTGAAAGGGTTTTTCAACAAAAGGCCGAGGTCCGGATTCAGGAAAGCTCTTCCTGCGCCAACTGCAAGTCCCGTGACGGGTGTGAGATTTCATCCGGCAAAGAAATATTGATTGAAGTCGTAAATAACCTCGGGGCAAAGAGAGGAGATCACGTTGAGATCAGTGTGTCAACAGGAGTTCTGTTGAAACTCTCCATGCTTGTTTATTTTCTCCCCATCGTTGCGCTTGTCATTGGTGCCTGGGCCGGAAGTATGTGGTCGCAATTCTTTGGTGCAGGATCAACCTCAGGCCCTATAGCGGGCGGAGTTTTTTGTATGGGGATTACATTTTTTGTATTGAAGAGAGTTGATCGGTCTGCACGAGACAAGGGTAGATATTCTCCTCTCATGACACGTATTATATCTAAAAAACAAACTACAGGGAATAATTAGATTAAGTTTAATTGGTGATAATCGAGGGTTTACTTTTGCCATGCAGGTATTATATTGGATAGGCGGACAAGGATTATATGCGGCTTCTTATATACAATATACGTTATGGTGCGGGTATCGGGAAACAGTTTCATCTCCCGATTCCATATAGCGGGTATCTGAAACACACCAACGGCAATTTCCAAAATATTGTGGATTTCATAAAGTCTGTGAATCCGGATATTATCGGGTTGATCGAAGTGGACAGCGGATCTTTCCGCTCCGAGAAAAGCAACCAGGCGGAAGATATTGCCCGGGAAATGGAACACTATCTTGTATATCAGTCAAAATATTCCTCGGCTTCAATGGCCCAGAAAGTCCCGGTGATGAACAAACAGGGAAATGCAATTCTGACGAACCAGGAGATAAAAGCTCAAAAATTTCATTATTTCAGGGAAGGCATCAAACGTCTTGTGATTGAACTTGAGTTGGAAGAATTTACGGTTTTTCTGGCACACCTGTCTATTAAATTCCGTCATCGCCACTACCAGCTGCAGGATCTTCATACCATGATAAAAACCCTGAAAAAACCTGTCATTGTTGCCGGTGATTTCAATGTGTTGCGGGGTGATCGTGAACTGGAATTATTTATGTCTGCCACAGGACTAAAAAGTGCAAACAGCAACGGTGAACCATCTCATCCCAGTCGCTTACCGCACCGACAACTCGATTACATCTTCCATAGTCAGCAGATACGAATCGATAATTTTCAAATCCCTCAGGTCAAATTATCCGATCATGCTCCCCTGATTTGCGATTTTGAAATCACAGGTTGATTTCTAAAATTGACCTTCGTTTTTTTCAACACAGAGAGCAGGCATTACATCAACGGTAAAACTCGGGGGACCGAGTTTGTTGAAGATCCTTTCCAGCGACTGGGCATTTCAGGATGTTAAGATACCATGATTATCTTTCAGTAAGTGTTCGAACGCATCTCCCAGCTCAGGATGATAAAACATTTAAAAGTATGGTTCTTCTCCACTATTTGGAAATTACGGGCATTCAAGATGAAAATATGGGTTGAAAAAGGAGGAAAAACAGGTTATTTTTTCTTCTTTTTACAACATCCTTCTGTGTCAATGAAAGTGAGACACTTGCCTCTTGATAAATTAGCGCAGGGCGGGGACAATAGGAAATGACATAGGAAAAATTAAAATGCTGATAAAGTCTTTAAAAAACAAACCCTTGAATCTTTGATCCCTTTAATCCTTGAACCCTCTTATCCAACTAAATCAGAGAAGGACCAATGATGATAACTTACTCAGGTGGATAGGATGCAGCCTGACTACGCGGGCAACAAATAATGGATAGTGATAAGCATAAAAGCCATGAAATGCAATATAAGGTTCCATTTTATGACCTGGATCCAATGCAAATGGTATGGCACGGAAATTATCTTAAATACTTTGATGTTGCCAGGTTCGAACTCTTTGATAATTTAGGAATTGATCTTTTAAGTTATTTTAAAAAGGCGAACTGTCTGTTCCCGATAATTAGAACATCTACAAAACATATCGTGTCTCTGAGATATAAAGATGAATTTAAATGTAAGGCTACGGTCGTTGAGGCGCAATATAAGATTGTAGTGGATTTTAAAATAAGGCTTATTAAGAATAATCAGATTTGTGCCAAAGGAAGGAGTGAACAGGTCGCTGTGAAATATCCTGAAATGGAAATTATGTTTGAGATACCGGATGATATTCGGAAGGCATTAGGTTTTTAGTAATGAATTCAAGTTTTCAGAAAGCACATATTTCAGGCGTCGAGCGAATAGCTGCCTGGTCGGATGTTCTTGATGACATTAATGTATTTCCTGTCGCTGACGGGGACACCGGACGAAATCTAATAACAAGTCTAACCCCGCTGCGATACCTGGAAGAAGACCTGGATGATACAATTCAAAAACTACTTGTTTCAGCCCGCGGAAATTCAGGCAATATCGCAGCTCAGTTTTTTGCAGGGTTTCTGAAAGCCGATTCGTATGAAGATCTTTATCAAGCAGTAAAATTTGGAAGAGACAAGGCCTGGCAGGCGGTTAATAATCCAATTCCTGGAACTATGCTGACTGTTTTTGATGCACTGCTTGACATATTGGAAAAGCCAGATTTTGAAGAAAAAAAAGAATATGTTGCAAAGATCATCAGTCAGTTGGAAAAGGCTGTCAAATCAACACCGGATCTCCTTCCCAGGCTGAAAGAGGCCGGCGTAGTAGACGCGGGTGCCCTGGGGATGTATATTTTTCTGGAAGGATTTTTTATGAGCCTGATCCGGAAAACAGATATGTCCCAGCCGGTTACTGAGATATTCAAAGGCATGATAGAGATTTCGCCGTCCTATCAGGTAGAAATGGAAGAGGGCTATTGTGTGGACACGATTATACATTTTGATGACAATAATGAAGAAAAAATGAGACAACTTCTCCAATACGGAGAAAGTGTCGTTGTAATACCTCATAAAGATTATTTGAAAATTCATCTGCACACCGATAACACCGAGGAGGCCAGGGAACATATTGAGAATCTCGGTTATGTAGTGCAGTGGACGGATGATAATATCGGGACTCAGATAAAGGAATTCAAACGGCCCCATATGCAGGGGGCCATCCATATCATGACGGATGCGGCCGGATCAATAACCCGTGAGGATTCTCGTAAACTGGGAATCACACTTCTTGACAGCTATATCATTGCCGGCGACAAATCATTGCCGGAAACTCTTTTTTCTCCCTCGGAGCTTTATCAAAACATGCGTGATGAGGTAAAGGTGTCTACCTCGCAGGCTTCCGTATTTGAGCGTCATCAGTATTATCAGAGGGTTGTAGATCAATATCCAAAGGTATTATATCTTTGTGTCGGGTCTGTCTTTACCGGAAATTATTCTGTCGCTATGGAGTGGAAACAAAAGAATGACCCCGATGACCGTTTGACTGTCATCGATACGACGACTGCATCAGGTCGCCTCGGAACGATTGTGCTTGCAACAGCGAGGTATTCGGCTAAAATCAACGAACCGGATAAGGTTATTGCTTTTGCAAAACGTGCCATAGATAAATGTGAGGAATATGTCTTCCTTGACAAGTTAAAGTACCTTGCCGCTGGAGGGCGGTTATCCAAATCCAGTGCATTTTTCGGAGATGTGTTACATGTAAAACCCATCATAAGTCCGATGGTCGAGGGAGCAAAAAAGGTCGGCTCTGTAAAAAACAGCGGCGGCCAGTTGAAATTTGCATTAAAAAAACTTGAAGAGTCTTTTGAGAAAGATTCATCTCCTTATATTATGCTTGAATATTCAGATAATTACAGGTGGGTAAATGATACGGTTAAAAAAACTATTGAAAAACATTTCCCGTCATCTGAGATTCGGCTGCAGCCCTTATCGTTAACCTCCGGTGCCCATATGGGCCCCGGAACCTGGGCCCTGGCATTTTTGCCGGAAGTTGTTTGAAGATTTATCACTGCCATCTTTTGTCCGATGATCCGATCAAGGCTGATTGGGCTCAATCCTGAGATTGTTTAAGATTTTATCCTGGATCCTCTGCCGGTAAAATTAGGAAATGCCGCCTGATAAAAAAAATAATATATCCAAAATCACCGAAAAAGGAAATTTTGCTATTATTATTCCGGTATACAACCATGCACAGAAAATTGGAGATGTCATTAAAAGTTCTTTGAAGCTTAATATGCCGGTCTTTGTGGTTAATGACGGGTCAACTGATTCCACCTGTGACAAAATAATGAGCATCAGTGGTGTTTCCAACTTGCATCACAATGAGAACAGAGGGAAGGGGGCGGCTATTACAACCGGTTTTGCCGAAGCTGAAAAAGTTGCTGATTGGGCAATTACAATTGATGCTGATGGACAGCATAATCCGGGAGACGCCTTGAAAATGATTCAAACGATTCCTGATAATGAGAGACCAATTGTTATTGGTATGAGAGAGGGTATGATGGGGAGGGACGTTCCGTGGACAAGCCGGTTTGGGCGAAAATTTTCTAATTTCTGGGTATTGCTTTCAGGCGGCCCTAAAATGACGGATTCTCAGTGCGGATTCAGGATATATCCTCTACCCGAATCCTCAGATTTGAAAGTGATTGCCGAGCGATTTCAATTTGAAGTTGAGATTCTTGTGAAAGCCGGGTGGAAAGAAATTCCTGTGATCGAATGCCCGGTCAGTGTAAATTATGCGCCGAAAACCGAACGGATATCACATTTCCGGCCATTTATTGATTTTCTAAGAAACTCCGGTACATTTACGCGACTTATTTTCCAGAGGATTACGATCCCTTCATTTATACGAAAAGGCCGGTAACGATAGATTAGATGCCATGAGGAAATTATTATATAAATCAATAATTCTGTTATCAAAGAAAATAGGGCTATGGGTTTTTGCTGTGTTTGCCTGGATTGTTTCAACAGGGTTTTTCCTTTTTTTCCCTTTCAGAGTGGGCAACAGTATAAGATTTTATCGGACTCTTTTCCATGATTGCGGCTGGTTTTATCATCTATGGTGCGCATGGCGACAGTTCCATAATTTTACGGACGTTTTTTTTGACAGATTTTTACTGCAGGATTTCGGAGGTATATCCTATACCTCCGAAGGATGGGAATATCTTGAACAAGCCATAAAAAAAGGGAGCGGGGGAATTATACTCATGTCTCATATGGGGAACTGGGAGATTGCTGCCCATCTCCTGAAACAGAGACAAGATAAAATCAGGCTGCTACTTTATATGGGTATCAAACAAAAAGAGCAAATTGAACAGATTCAAAAGGAAGGTCTTAGCCTGAGCGGTATCGAGATAATTGCTGTGGATCAGGAGGGCGGATCCCCCTTAGATATTGTAGAGGGAATTAAATTTATCAGATCGGGAGGATTGGTTTCCCTGACCGGTGATATGGTATGGAGAAGGGATCAGAGGACTGTCCCGGTAAAATTCATCGGGCATGAAATATCTCTGCCGGAGGCACCGTATTTATTTGCGCTTTTATCCGGTGCTCCCATATTTATTTTTTTTGCGTTTCGTACGGGGGAAAAAAAGTACCATTTTAGCATTTCAGGGCCTTTGTATCTGAAGGCTGTCTCCCGTAAAGAAAGAATCTCAGCTATTCAGCAAGCAGCTCAAATATATGCGAATACCCTGGAAACAATGCTCCGCAGCAATCCTCTGCAATGGTATCACTTTGAACCATTTTTGAATGCGAAGGGGGAATAGGCAGATGGGGTGAAAGAGTATCACTTTTGTATATTTTTTGTTTGAATGCAGAGGAGATATTTATTATTATTTAACAAGGAAAGATATATTTATGACACGTGACGAAATTAAATTAGAAATCATTAAGATATTCGGGGATCTATTTGAGATCGAAAACCCGGGGCTTGATGAGGATCTGAGGGAAACCTACGAGTTTGACAGCATTGATGCCATTGAGCTGTTAAGGGAGATTGAAATTTTACTCGGTTCTGAACTCAGCCTGGAAGAAAAAAAGAAGGCTATGGAAATACGGACCATCAACCATATCCTTGATTATATAGAATCTCTGGAATCGACAAGAAATAAAGGTGTGGAGATTTCAAAAGAAGGGATGCCCTGAGGGGCTAATTTGCTTACTATGGCACTGGAATGAATCGAAGAGTCGTAATTACCGGGTGTTCGGCAATAACACCGATTGGTCACAGCAAAGATGAAATTATCAGGCACCTCGTAGAGGAAATTTCCGGGGTAAAAAAAATTCGGAAGGATGATCTTCTTTCGAGATATATAAATTGCGGCGTCTTTGGAACCGTGGATTATCCGGTTGAGTTTGATTTCAAGCGAAAGTATCGCAAAACAATGGGCCCGGTTTCTTATTATGCCTGTCAGGTAGCCAAAGAAGTCCTGGATAATTCTGGCCTGGACACTGATTTTATCACTTCCGGTAAACTGGGCGTTGCTTTCGGGTCAACCCACGGAAGCCCCTCTGTTCAGAGGGAAATATATAAAGCCTTTTTCAGCGAATCCAACTCAAAGTTCTTTTCAATCGGGGCAGTGGATTATTTGAAATCCATGGTCCATACTACGGCAGTAAATATTACCAAGATGTTCGGCATTACCGGACGGGTTATCTCTTCATCCACAGCCTGTACCACCAGCAGCCAGTCAATTGGGTTCGGGTATGAAACCATAAAATATGGTATGCAGGATGCCATGCTATGCGGCGGGGCCGACGAGTATGATACCACAACGGTGGCGGTATTTGACAACCTGCTGGCCTGCTCGACCGGATTTAATGATACCCCTCATCTTACGCCGCGCCCTTTTGATCGACAGCGGGATGGCCTCGTAGTAGGAGAGGGTGGCGGGGCGGTTTTATTAGAAGAATTTGAGCATGCAAAAAAGCGGGATGCCGATATCCTCGCAGAGGTAATCGGGTTTTCATGTAACAACAATGGCGGTGACCTAATCTTACCTAATATAAATGGTATAAAGCAAACTCTCTTAATCGGCCTTGAAAATGCTAAGATTAGTGCTGATGAGGTGGATCTTATAAGTGCCCACGCCACAGCTACCAAGATGGGTGATGTTATTGAGTCCCAGGCTATCCATAAAGTATACGGAACTTCACCATGTGTTATCGGGCTGAAAAGCTATATGGGTCATACAATGGGGTCATGCGGGGCTATTGAGACTATTATTTTGTTGTATATGATGGATCAGGGCTTTATTGCTCGAACGCTAAACCTGAATGAAGTTGATGAAAGGTGTTCTAATATTCGACACTCGATGAGACTTTGTGAATCTGATATCCGAATTGCTGCTATCCAAAATTTTGCCTTTGGCGGGGTTAACACGAATTTAATCATTAAGAAATTTGACAATTAACCTCAAAATGCCAGTTATCTTCAAATACATTAAACCTGTCTTTGATTTTACAATCACATTATTAATCTGGGTGTACTTTATTTTTTGTTATCTAATCTTTTTTTCCCCTTTCTATTTGGCCTCATTCATCTTTTCAAATGATTGTGAAACATCTTTTCAGAGGCTTAATCATATATTTTACAGATGTTTTTTCTTTCTCATCCGCACAGTAAATCATAGACAGAAGTTCCGGATAAAAAAAGAGGTCCGTTCTATTCGATCTTCAGTTGTAATATGTAACCACATATCCTATCTTGATCCTATTCTTTTGATCTCTTTATTCAAGAAGCAGAAGACAATAGTAAAAAGTGTCTTTTTTAAAATTCCTGTCTTTGGGTGGATATTGAAAATGTCAGGATATATCCCATCCGATAACAGGGAAGAATTTGTGACACTGATGCTTAAGAATATGGAAGGCATGGAAGAATATTTGTCGTCAGGAGGTAATCTTTTCATATTCCCGGAAGGTACGAGGAGCCGGAATGGGAAGATTGGCTGTTTTAGTGAAGGGGCATTCAAAATAGCGAGACTTTGTAATTCCCCTATTAAAGTTTTGTTTATAAAAAATACAAACATTCTATTTCCTCCTGGAAGGTTTCTGTTTAATACGTGTGTTCAAAACTCAATTGAGGTCAAGTTAATCGGTAGTCTTGAACCGGACTATAGAAACAACTCAACAACAATATCAGGGTTGATGGAGAAGGTGCGTTCTCTATTTGAAAATGAAGTATCTCGGAATAATAATAAGACATAAAACAGGTGAAAGGCGATAATTGAAAGATAATGTATTGATAATCGGATCCGGTATCGGAGGGCTTTCAACTGCGATTATCTTGTCTAAACTTGGATTTCGGGTGACTGTAATAGAAAAAAATTCCTTTCCGGGCGGATTAATGCGCGGCTATATCCGTGATGGAATAGATTGCGATGTCGGGGTTCATTACTTAGGGGCGCTGGCCGAGGGCCAGGTACTGAAAAATTTATTTAATTACTTCGGTATTACATCGAAGATCCCAATTGAGAGAATGGGAAAGGGCGGCATTATTGACAGGTATATCATTGGCGACTTCACTTTCGATATACCTGAGGGATTGAATGCGTATGAAAAGAATTTGATAAGTAGTTTCCCGGATGAAAAGGGCCAGATAAGTGTAATAATGAAAGCATTAAGACGTATCGCCGAAAAGATTAATTGCCTTGAATTTTTGTTTTCATCTCAAAATAGTTTTTCAATGTTTGAGGACTCAAGACCGCTTGGGGAAATCCTTACAGAAATAAAATGTTCACCAAATCTGCGAGCTGTTCTCGGAGTTCCCTGCGGCTGGATTGGTGTTCCATTAGAAGAATGTCCTTCTTTTTATCACAATATGGTCCTTGCCACTTATTTATTTTCGTCATGGAGATTAAAGTGCAGCGGCCGAGAAATGGCAAATGTCTTTGTTGAGCGCCTCAAATCGCTTGGAGGCAGAATTATTCAAGGGGAGGAAGTTGAAAACATTATTGTAAATTCCCGCATTGTAGAGGGGGTTCGGTTGAAATCAGGCCAGGTATTGAATTCACCAATTGTTATCGGGGCTGTACACCCGAAAATAGTTCTCAATATGCTTCCAGATGGATCAGTAAGACCGTCATATCGGAAACGTATATCACAGTTGGAAGATACAAGAGGGATATTTTCTGTTCATGCCCGGGTTGATGGATCATTTCACAAGGAAATACCCTACAATATATTTCGAGTAAATACGGATAGAAATGGAAATATTCTTGATATGATTTATTATCAATTAAGGAAAAGCAAACAGGCTGGAAAAACTGTTTTATCAATACTGACATCCGGGAAAGATGAGCACTGGAATCAATGGGAAGGTACTACCACCGGCTGTCGGGGAAACGACTATGTTGAAGTAAAAACAAAAGAAGCCTGGAGATTAATAAATGGGGCTGAAGAGGTTCTCGGGACTTTGCATGTGATAAAACTGCTTGATACCTATACTCCACTCACAATTCGTGACTGGGTGAACAGCCCCGGAGGGTCGGCGTATGGTGTTCTTCGATCTTCAAAACAATTACTTTCAGCGGCATTATTAAACCGTACTTCAGTAAAGGGTTTATTTCTATCGGGACAGAGTGTTGTGGCTCCTGGAATTCTTGGAACTATAATTGGATCTCTTAGCACAGTTAGATTTATTGTTGGTCACAAACAGTTTCAAAACTTGAAATTAGATGGTTTTCAGTAAATTTTCAAGGTATTGGAATGCTGCAATTATTTACCAAAAACCTTTGAGGCGAGATCTCTTCTTCTCGGTCTGTATGTGTTGTCCTCTTTTTCTTTCATAACAACCTTTTGAAGCAGCTTGAACATTTTTATTTCCTGAGGTTCGTTTTCATAAAATGTATCCCAGGCATATTGAAGTAATTCCTGTAATCTTTCCGGTGGCATATGTCTTGGGTAATATACGACTTTGTCTGCCGAGTAGTCATTCCAGTCGTAAGAAAAAATTCTACCCTCCTGATTTAAAACATCGAAGGCTTTTGTATGAGGGAATGGGGTAAGTACTGTGAATTCTGCGAGATCCAGGTTGATTTCCAATAAGAAATCAATAAGTTTTTTGATATATTCTTCTGTATGTGTGTCAAGCCCAAGAAGGATAGTCCCTTCAACGCTGATTCCATAATCATGGTATCGTCTGATCCTGTCCTTTATGTAATCAGATGTATCAAAAACAGCCTGATAGACATACCAGGCTCCTGCCCGGGCGGCCAATTCTAAAACCTCCGGCTTGTTCTCAATCGGATGACTGCACCAATTTTTTTTAAGGGGAATCATTTCCTGAAATAAATCCAATTCCCACTGTGTATCCTGTGCCAGTGAATTATCAACAATAAACAGCCGATTGTTATCTATGCTGTCCATTTCTTCTATGGCCTTGTCAATAGGGCGAGGTCTGAATACTCTTCCTCCGAGATAAGGAACAGCACAAGGGTAACAGTTAAAACAGCATCCCCTTGATGCATGAACAAGGTCAACCATCTGCACGCCTTTGTAATAATAGAGATCTTTCTTCAAGATATCTCTTCGTGCTGTAGGGACAATTTCAATAGGTGGTTTTTCATCCAGATAATTGTATGCTTTTTGTAATTTATTATTCCTGAAATCTGAAAATACCTTATCCATTTTTCCTTCTGATTCACCAATGAAGACAGAATCAGCATGGTTCATAGTTTCCTCAGCGTGAAGCATGGTGGAAATCCCACCAAAAATAACCTTAACACCTCTTTTTCTGTAAATATCGGCAATCTCCCACCCTCTTTTTATCTGAATGGTCAGCATCATAGATATGCCTACGAAATCTACAGGATCATCGAAGTTTATCTCTTCCAAATTATCATCGATAAATTCTATATCAACATAATCCGGCAAGGAGGCGGCAAAAACAACAGGGCCGTGCGGAGGAAGATGAAACTCTGTCTGTCTGTCAAGTTTTTGCCATTTTGGATATATCAGTTTGAATTTCATAGATCGGTCTGTATCAGGTAATACGGTTTACTGTGATAATGGAATTGCTTCTACAAGATTCATCATCAATTTGTACCCAAAAGAGCCGTGGGATGTCAGCTCAATTCTGTGCGGAATTTCTGTCCGTCCGGTTGAGGCATCGTTATTAGCAATATACCCTTTAACTGTTCGAAACAGGAAAAAATCTTGAGTATATTGCCGTATTTCCCAGGAATGGTCACTATGGGTGATGATATCAACGATTTTACTGTCGTGATTCCGATAACGGCAGATAAAAGAGCCGTTTTTCAAGATCCCGGATTTGATTAGAGATCCGGGTGGTTTGAAAAAAATGAGCCGAATATCCTTCATGAGACCTTTGGCAAAATTCTCGGAGTCAAACGGGGTGAGTCCCCGTTTAATAGCAAGACGGTCGTCGTATTGTGCATCAAATAATACAAATCCTTCGATAGACATCATTACGCATCGGACAGATCTGTCAGCAGCAGAAATCACTGTAAGCCCCATGAAAAAACCATTTTTGCCGCCCGGCATGGTACCCTCAATAGAATGCAAAAACTGCCATTTGCCGTTCAGAAACGGGCTGCTGCACTTTTGGTAAAGATCCGGTGAAGCTGAACGATCAAGTTGATATACCTTCGGCAGACTGCTGCACGAAATGAGAAGGCACCAGGCGATAAGCGTTAAGGAAATATGTTTCATTGGACTTTGAGGAACAGAGAATCTTCTAACGTCTGTTTGAGGGTTACATTGTTAAAGTTAAGTTTCGTAAATGAATCCTGACTTTCATAAATCGTTACTGATTTTATTATTGCGGGGAGATCTGAGAGCATGATCTCGATTCGTTGAATAAACATGGCGAGGGACTTCTCCCTGGGAACGAGTACAATCTTATGGCCGGGCTCTAAAGTAGCATTAAAATCCGGATTCATGTTAAACTGCCCGCTCAGCCATTGAGTGATATTTTGAATAACCATGTGTATGGATTGAACATTTACACTGACATCTTCGACAAGTCCCATATCCCTTTGAACAAATCGTTTTATTTTACCGTTATGCATCAACAGTATACTTCGGACGGGATGTAGATATTCCCACCGGAGGGAATTTGGGGCTTGAAAATATAGGACACCTTCCGAAATAAGCGGACGGGTAAGCATTTTCATATGCTTTTCCTGTGTAAACTCGGCACTGACGGATGTTACCTTGCCTGTGACGGCTTTTAAACCTTCCCAGGTATCTGACCAGCCAATAGACATAAATCCGGCAAGGGCTGCTGCAACTATCAGTAACGTGTTATTTTTATTGACTCTGATCATCTTAAAGACCTTAATTTAGGATATTGACTATTTGTAAAAATTAATACATTCCGCCATTTACCGAGATAACCTGGCCGGTAATATATGAAGCATCTTCAGAGCAGAGGAATCGGACAACCTTTGCAACTTCTTCGGGTTGTCCAGCTCTTGCCATAGGGATTATCTCTTTGATTATGTTCCTTGGGATATCCTCTGTCATCTCAGTCTTAATTATCCCCGGTGCAATTACATTTACACGAATACCCAACCTGGCAACCTCAGATGCGATTGCACGGCTTGTACCGATCAAACCTGCTTTTGCAGCCGAATAATTTGCCTGTCCTCTATGACCTATGAGGGCTGAGACGGATGATATTGACACGATAGACCCGTGTTTTCTCTGGATCATCATTTCCAAGACAGGTTTTGTAATATTATAGAACCCTTTTAGTGTTGTACTAATTACCGAATCCCAGTCATTTTCAGGCATCATAACAAATAATCCATCAGCAGTTATGCCTGCATTATTTACCAGCACTTCAACATTCTTCAAGCGACTTGTAATATTATTAACGGCATCTTTTGTTTCCTTAACATTTGAAACATCAAATTTTAATATTTCGGCATCGGCCCCATTATTATTTATCATATTAAGGGTTTCTGATGCTGCGGTATCATCTGATCTGTAGTTTATGACAATATAGTATCCTATTTTGGATAGTTCAATAGATATGGCCCGCCCGATACCTTTACTCCCTCCGGTAACAATAGCGACCCTCTCATCACGTTTCTTATTCACTGGTATAATCTCCTTTCAGGCCTGATCATGAATTACATAGAAAAAGGCCTGTAGAATAATCTCGCCAATAATGTCTGAATCAATTTTTGCGATTCCTGAAATTTCATGGAAATTGTCAAAAATAAAAGTTTTTTTGGAAGTAACTGTAATACGGCTGTCTAAGGATATTTTATCCAAATAAAAGGCAGCTTTTTTTATCCCGACAATCCATCCTTTTCCATAAGCATTTCCGGCTTTTTTTATTTCTTTCCATCCAATATAAATACCTGCTGTCTGAGCTATGAGTTCAATCAGAATAATCGGGTTTACAGAATTATCCTCAAATAGAGGCCATTCTTTGGTCACTATTGATTCCGTAACAGCTTTTTCATCACCAACTTCAATAATTTCATTAATAAGTAACATCCTGTCACGATGCGGCAGGAGGTCTTCTATTTTGATGTCAATCCCGTTCATATTTTTCTGCCTAAGTGCCCATCCATAAATAGTGTCCGAACGAAAACTAGGATTTTTTGTTCAGATCAAGGAAGACGATAATTTTAACCACAGGAATACATAGAGTATTTCGAGGATTAAAATTTGAATCTGACGCAGATATGGGCGAAAAAGACAGTTTTCGTTCAGACACTAAATAGTCTTTTTGTCCAATACCTGCGTTACACTTAAAAAAATCCCCGGAATATCAAATATATGCCTGTGGTTGTTTTTTTCAGGCCCCCGCGGCAAGCACGGGATCTTTGACTTGATCTTGAGCAAAAACCGTTATTTCCGGATGGATATTGCCTAATTATCCCCTAATAAAACCATTGAAAAGTTAAACAGAAAAGTATATTTTCCTTGGTGAAATCAGATCCGAACGGTACTATAAATTATTGTTTCTGTAAAGAAACATAGTATTACGGTAAATAAAACCTGTTTCTATTCTGTATAATTCGTAATCTCACTGTGGAACCACGGGGTGTGCTGAAATTAATGGAAAAATTACTAAAAGAACTTCAGATAAAAATTGTGGAAGTGCTGAATCTTGTTGATGTACAGCCGGAGGACATAAAAGAAGATGATCAACTAATTGGCGGAAATCTCGGAATTGATTCCATTGATGTGCTGGAAATGGTCATCATGATTGAAAAGGATTACGGCCTTAAAATCGATAACCGAGAACTCGGCGCAAAAGTCTTTGCAACCATAGGAACCCTGGCCGGATACATTCATGAAAATTCTCCGGAGCTAAACAATTGACCGGTGTGCGGGTTTACATTTCCGGGATGGGGATAGTCGGTTCTCTCGGATATGGAATTACGGAAATAAAAGATGCCCTTAAAGAAGGGCTGACGGGCATCAGACAGCTATCGCTTTTTTCGACACCATCCAGTCCGCCGCTTCCGGTTGGTGAGGTTCAGGGATTGATTGAGGGTGGAATTCTTCCTCGAACTCACCAGCTGTCCTCCCTTGCAGCTGAACAAGCCATGGCCGAATGCAAAAAAGCACCGGATGCCGTGGTACTCGGAGTTACAACCGGTGGAATGTTGACCACCGAAGCCCTTTTGAAAAAAAAAGCACGGGATCCAAATCTGTTTCGTTATCATGGAACCGGATCAGTAGCTGAGTATATCGCCCGCAGGTACAAATGTTCAGGGCCGGCACTTACGGTTTCAACGGCATGTTCATCCGGAACCGTTGCTATAAAAATTGCGTTGCAGATGCTGCGAAACGGTATTGTCAGAAGCGTCCTCGCTGGAGGAGCTGATTCCTTGTGCCGTCTGGCATATTACGGTTTTAACGCGTTACAGCTTATCGATCCTGAAGGCGCCCGTCCTCTCGATGAAAACCGCCGGGGTATGTCAGTAGCCGAAGGGGCGGCCATGTTACTGCTTGTTGCTAATGAGCCTGAAAATGCTGTTGCAGAGGTCCTCGGCGCCGGGATATCCTGTGATGCCTATCACCCTGTGACTCCGCATCCAGAGGGCAAGGGAGCCCTGGCGGCCATGCAGGACGCTATACAGGATGCCGGTATTTCGATTGAAGATATCGACTACATCAATTTGCATGGAACCGGAACTCTGGACAATGATCTTTCCGAGGCCATGGCTATCAATGCTCTTTTCCCCGGGAAAAAGCCGTTGATGTCATCTGTTAAAGGGGCTTTTGGACATTCTCTTGCTGCCGCCGGCGCGGTTGAAGCTGTAATTTCCGCTATTGGTATTTCCGAGAGCCTGGTTCCGGGAAATACAGGGTGCAATTTCCCTGATCCTGATTTAAAACTGGATCCGTTTATGCAGCCATCCAACAGACGGATTGATACAGTCCTTTCCAATTCCTTTGGTTTTGGAGGGAATAACGCCGCGGTCGTAATTGGTGCCTGTGATAAATATGAATCTGCCGGAGTTTATAGAGGAAAAGAAGATCTGGCAATTCTTGGGTGTGCCTGTGTGACAGGGGCGGGGAATACCAGGCGGACGATGGAATATATCGCTGATGGAAAAACGTGTAAGGGGATGCTGTCGATTAAAGAAATATCAGCGAATCTTCTTGACCGGAATGTTCGGCGTCTAAAGCGATTTCCCAGGCTGGCATTATCTCTGGCCATTGCGGCCCATGAGAATTCGGGTGGAACCTGTAAACCCTCATCGGTGTTTTTGGGAACGGGTTGGGGTGCGCTATCAGAAACATCTGATTTTTTGACTCGTCTTTACGAAACCGACGAACAATTCCCCAGCCCCACCGACTTTGTCGGTTCTGTTCATAATGCGGCCGGCGGTCAGATTGCCATGCAGTTTCAGTCGACTGGCGCGAATATCACGATGACCGGAGGAGATTATTCATTTGAGCAATCACTGATGGTGGCGAGCATTCTGCCGCGTGGTATTAATGAAACTTTTTTTGTGGTAGGGGCAGATGAATCCCATGCGGGGCTCTCCCGGTTGTTTGACCGTTCCATTTCCGGGAAAGCAGTCCTTTCGGATGGAGGCGGAGCGTTTTGTTTAAAACGCGGGCAGAGCTCTTCAGGATTATACATAGATCTTGTATTCTATGAAAATGCGGCACACAACCCTGAGGTAATTTCATCTCTAATTCAGAGACTTGGAGGACCGCAACAGATAAATACCCGATATGGAGCAATGCTGGCAGGGATCCCGGCTTCCTGCCGAAGTGACGGGACAGGACAGCTGCAGAGGTTTCTTTCGTTTACCGGTTATAAAAAACCGGTGATCAATTACCGTAAAATAATCGGAGAATTTGCATCTGCCTCGGCGGTGGCCGCAGTGATGGCCGCAAAATTCCTGGAGGAAGGTGAAATTCCCGGACCGCTTATAAACGGAGATGTCTTGAATCTAAGCGAAAAGGGAGTACTTATTATTGGTCTGGGCGATTTTGTCACGGCCATAGAGGTAATGAATTCGTAAAAAGGCCGCAATGAAAGTATTGCTTATTTCTGCCAACACCCTAATTGAACCTTACCCTGTTTATCCTCTGGGGCTTGACTATGTGGCCGGTGCCATTGCTGCGGATCATCAGGTCCAAATAGCGGATATGAACAGCATCAGAGATTATGATTCACTGGGAAAAATAATCAGAAAGTTTTTGCCGGACGTCATCGGAGTTTCCCTGCGCAATATTGATAATACCGACGCGGCAGACCCGAGAGGATTTATCGGTCAATACAGAGAAACAGTCGAAGTGATCCGAAAGTATTCCCGCGCCTTGCTGGTTCTCGGAGGAAGCGGATTCAGTATTTTCCCTGTTGAGATCATGAATGCCCTGAATGCCGATTACGGTATCATTGGCGAGGGAGAACGTCTGGCTCTGCTGTTGGATGCCATCAAAAGGAAAAAAGATACTGCGACAATTCCCTGTGTCATTACCCGGCAAGCCCATATTGCGATTTCCGGAATCAGGGAAAATATTTTTTATCGGAATTTCAACGGGAACCAGCCTCATACCCGGTTTTACCTGCAGAACGGCGGAATGCTGAATCTGCAAACCAAACGGGGATGTCCTTTTGAATGTATGTATTGCACATATCCCCATATGGAAGGTCGAAATCTGAGGTACACTAACCCGGAGGAGGTCGCTGATACCGCCCTCAGGTTACAGGAAGCCGGGGCAAAATATTTCTTTGTTACGGACTCGGCATTTAATTCGGACTATTCCCATAGTATCGCGGTGGCAGAGGCGATTAAGAAAGCCGGTGTCTCCATACCATGGGGAGCCTTCTTCGTGCCGCTCAATTTACCTGAGGATTATTTCCGGATTATGGCCGATGCAGGGTTGACCCATGTGGAATTCGGCACAGAGTCTCTGTCAGATCCTGTACTGACATCTTACCGGAAGCCGTTCCGGGTTCAGCATGTTTTTGAAACCCATCAGGCTGCCATTGACGCAGGCCTGTATGTGGCTCATTATTTCCTGCTCGGCGGACCCGGAGAGAATCCTGATACACTCAATGAGACACTGTTAAATATTGACAAACTTAAACAATCCGTTTTAATTTTCTTTTGTGGAATACGCATATATCCATATACGGCACTATATGATATCGCCATTAAAGAGGGGCAGATATCAAAGGAACTGAGCATACTGGACCCCGTTTTCTATTACTCACCATCTATTGAAGAGGATGAAATTATGGGACGGGTCCAGAAACAGGCAAAAGAACGACTTAACTGGGTGATCGGTGCGGGCGGGAAAGAAACCTCCAAAACAATTGCCAGACTGTATGAACGGGGCCATTGCGGTCCGTTGTGGGAATATTTAATCCGCTGATGCGGGCTGCGTTTAGCAGCTGAATATCCGTAAATTGACAGGTTCACGGTAAAAGTAATTAAGACTGAACGCTTTGAAGATATTGAGTCCCGGCAACCGGGCAACCGGCACATTATGCAATGGTATACGATAAAGAATGCAAGACAATCCGATTTAAATGAAATATCCGCCGATATTCGGGTACAGCCGGATTCGCCCTGGTTTTGCGGGCATTTTCCAGGAGAGCCTATTCTTCCGGGAATCGCTCAATTGGGCATGGTCTTTGAGGTTGTTAACCAACTGTGTGGTCAGAACTTAAAAATAACCAGTATTAACAGGGTGAGATTTAAACAAATTATCAGACCCAATGATTACCTGAAGATCATCGCTATACCCTTAAAAGAGGAGGCAGGATCTTATTCTTTCCATATTAATGTTGATGGTGAAAAGGTCTGCAGCGGTATGATGACGGTTGAAAAGCGGGGCGAACCGGGTAATAGATAACTTAAAGATAAGGGAGATAAATAAGAATGTCGATAAAAAGTGGTATTGATGGAATTGTCCTGCGTGTTGCACAAATAATGATCCAGGAACTCAAACTGGAAAATGTTACACCGGAAACATTTGACCCTGAAATCGATTTGATAGACGAGGTAGGGATTGACAGCATGGATTTGGCGACTGTTGCATTGGTGTTGCAGGATGAGTACGAAATCCGAATCGATGAGGACGATTACCCGAAATTGTCAAATATTCGGTTAATTTCTGAATACGTTGATAACAAGTTAAAAGGTCGATCTGAAATCTTTGAAAGTTAGGTGTTTGGGGGAAACGAATGGATGCCTTAAAAAGAAACCAAACCATAATACAGAAAGACCCGTCAAAAAGGGACTGGAAGTTTTCTGAGATTATTGCGGATCAAAAAATACGGGACAGATGGGAAAAGGTTCGTAAATATTTTTTCCTGCGTGAATCTACCTATGACATGACTAACCGGTGTAATATCAGGTGTGAAGGCTGTTATTATTATGAAGGCGACAAGCAGTTTGCCGGGGAAAACAATGATCCGACGGCCTGGCGCAAACTCATGTGCGATGAAAAGGCCAGGGGCATTACCTATGTTGTGCTTGCCGGAGCAGAACCTTCCCTGGTCCCCGGGCTTTGTGAAGTCTGTTACCGGGAAATCCCGCTGGGAGCGATTGCATCAAACGGGTTGAAATTCATCCCCGAAGCCGTTAACTATAAAATACATATCTCGGTCTGGGGAAATGACGAGACCAGCCTGAAAACCCGAAATGCAAAAGATATGCTGCTAAGACAGATAGAGAATTATGAGGGTGATCCCAGGGCCGTTTTTGTTTACACGTTTACCCGGAATAATATCGACGAGGTGCATGAGGTTACGGAAATCCTGGCCCGGTACGGCTGTAAACTTACCTTTAATATATTTTCTGCCCCGATAGGATATGATGGGTACTTACGTCAAACAGCGGCATCTTTAAATGATACCCGCAAGGCTATGATCGACTTGTTGTCAGAATATCCCAAAGACATACTCTTTTCGTATTACAGCAGTGTAGTTCATACGCACCATTACGGTTTGCACGACCTTTATTCATGTTCATATCCCCGGATGAATTCTTCCACTGATATCGGGCTTGGACGATCTTTCAGACAGTACCGGACTGACCTTACCTGGGACAGAGATGTTGCCTGCTGTGTGCCGGACACTGACTGTGTTGATTGCCGGCATTATGCTGCCGGCAGCGCTGTTGTTACTGCCCGATTGTTTCGTCATGCCACTGATCCGGATATCTTCAGGGCATGGCTCGACTATGTCGATACCTACCTTGCCGTCTGGGTGATGAGGTATGAAAAAGGTGATAATCTCTGCAGTCATCTAATTGCACCACCAGGCCACGGGATATTCTGATTCTGATCAGCGGGAAAAACAGAAATTTTATGGAGTGATGAATGAAAACCGTAAGTTCATTATTGAATCAGGAATGGTATGAGCGATATAAACGAATTTCTAAGCTCAACATTCGCAGCTCAATCTATGATGTTACCAACCAGTGTAATTTGCGATGCAAGGGCTGTTTCTTTTTTTCTTCCGACGAGCACAAGGCAGCTGCTGAGGAAATGGATACAGGAAAATGGGAAGCGTTTGTTGAGAGAGAAAAGGGACGTGGTGTTAATCTTGCTATCCTTATCGGTGGAGAACCGACTCTCTACCTGGACAGAGTAGAGGCATTTTATAAACGGCTGTCGACATTTTGCGCCACAAATGGTCTTATTAAGATCCCCAGGGACAGATTCCCGGACATGATGCTTGCTATTTCTTTGTGGGGGGATGAAGAAGATGAAAAGACTCTCAGGGGTAAGGATACCTTCAGTATTTCCAGTAAGAATTATGAAGGAGACCCGAATGTCTATTATCTTTATACCCTTACCCCCAAACAGATTGGCAAAATTGAACGTATTATTCGGAAAATAAATGGCGTTGGCCTGAAAGTCCACATGCAGCTGCTCTCCAATGATGAAGGCGTAGACGGTTTTAGCTGGAAACCGGAACAGCTCAATGCCCTGCAGGTTGAAATGGATACGATGTTAGACAAATACCCGGACACCGTTATTTCCTCTAAATATTATCATAAAATTATTACGACCGGAAAAATGTTTGATCGTACGTTTGGCTGGAATGAATGCCCTTCCGTCACCCAGCCATTGGATAAACGAAATCCGCGCCCTAAACGGCTGATAGAGTTTATCCGGTGGGCATCTGATCTGAAGACAATGCATCGCTGCTGTACTTCAGAAACCAGAGATTGCTCGACCTGTAAAGATGGTGCTGCTCATATGAGTTGGGTGATGGTAAATAAGCGGGCCCACATACGCACAAGTAAAGATCTCCACAACTGGATTGAGGTCTACGAGATGTTCGCTAAACTCTATCAGTTTATTCCGTGGTAAAAAATTCATCTGAATCCATGAGTCTATTGAATAATGGTTTTTTCGCACAATCTCTGCGTTATGTTCAAAAAATAATCCTCGAAATATCAACTATATGCCTGCGGTTATTTTTTTGCGTGCCCCCGCGACAAGTTAGAGGCCTTCAACTTGATCTTGAACGAAAGTCCTCATAAATCAACAGGCTCATCCCTGGACCCCTTTCTCCAACTAAATTGGAGAAGGATCGAATTTTAAGATATCTGCTTATGTCTTCCAAAAAAATTGTGGTCATCGGATATGATGCGGTTTCACCTCTGGGGACCGATATGGAGACCCAATGGGCTCTGGCGCTCAGGGGGGAGAGCGGGATCGATAAACTGACGCGGTTTGCACTTACAGATGGTTTTCCAGTCCGTGTTGCCGGAGAGGTGGATGACATCGACACGGGGCCTTACCCTTTTCTGAGTCCCCGTAATCTGGCATTGTGGCCATCCCCTATTTTCAAATACGCAATGCTGGTTGTTCACAGGGCCCTTGAGAAAAGCGGTGTAGAAATAACGCCGGAATTGTCATCCCGGGTTGCGGTTACATTCAGTTCAGCAGTGGGGGGACAGGATGCTGTTCTTAAGGCCGACCGGCGTATGATCGCTGAGAATAAGCTGCCGCCTCCTTACACCAATCCAAATTCATGTATTAATATGGTGGGCGGTAAAATATCCATTTTAACCCGGGCCACTGGTCCGATAACTTCTACCGTTACGGCCTGTGCGACCGGAGTTACTTCAATGATTATTGGAGCGATGTTCCTGGAACAGGGCCAAGCCGATGTTGCCCTTTGCGGGGCTGTTGATTTTGCCCTTGTGGAGCCTATCGTTGCCGGATTTGCGACCATGAAAGGTGCTTACAGCGAAAAGCCCGGTCAGGTTGAGGAACCTGCCGGCAGGGCCAGCCGGCCATTTTCGATTGATAGAAGGGGATTTGTGGTCTCTGAAGGCGCCGGCTGTGTCATTATCGCAACAAAAGAGTTTGCTTCAACCCATGGCCTGAATCCTGAGATTGAAATAGCCGGATGGGCAATGACCTCAGATGCCAGCCATTTTGTCGCCCCTAATCTGAAGACCGTAGCCCGATGTATTACCGAGTGTGTTGACAATTCCGGCATAACATTTCATGATATTGATGTTGTAAATGCTCATGCAGCATCAACCAAAGTCGGTGATAACGTGGAATATCATGCACTGAAGACGATATTTGGTGAAACGTTGCCACCGGTTACGGCCAATAAATCTCTTATTGGTCATGCTATGGGGGCTTCCAGCGCGATTGAATCCATTTTCGCCATGGAAGGGATGGTGAACAACATCGTACTCCCGACGATTAATTATACACCGGACCCTGAATTGGATCTGGATTGTGTGGCCGAAGGTGCCCGAATAGTTAATCAGGAATATGTGTTGAAGAATGCTTTTGGGTTTGGCGGATGTAATGCGTGTATGGTTTTTCACAGGATATAGGTTTTTCTGTATCATTAAGGTAACGAATGAAGGCTCCTAAAAACAGACGCGTGTTTGTTGTCGGATACGGCACTGCTACGCCTTTGGGAAAGACTTTTGAAAAAACGTGGCAGAGAGCAGTTAATGCTGAAGCCGGTTTTCGAAGACTGACAAGATGTCAAACAGATTCACGTTCAAATATTGTCGGTGAAATCCCTGACTGGGATCCGATGGCTTTAGACTTTGTGGACTCCAAAGAAGCCTGCAACTGGAATGCGAACTATGTCTTTTTAACCATGGCCGTGTGTAAAGAAGCCCTGATTAATTCAGGGCTTGAAATAAATCATGATACCGGCCCCAGGACCGCTTGCCTGATCGGTTCAGCCCTGAATGGCACAGATTCTTATCGAATTGCCATGGATAATTATGTGAACCAGGGGCCGTTAAAAGTCAGTCCCTACCTGCTTCCCAATCTGTGCGCTAATCTGCCGGCGGGTAAAGCCGGGATGTTGTTAGGCTTTACAGGGCCGGTTTTTTCTCCTCAGGGAGCATGTGCTTCCGGCAATCATGCAATCGGTATCGGAGCCCGGATGATAAGGGATGGCGATTGTGACTTTGTTCTTGCCGGTGGAATCGATACCTGCCTTATCCCTGAAATTATTCAGGGCTTTGCCAATATGCTGGCTACCATCAGTGTGAGCCCCCGGGATCGAGCCTATAATGACCCAACACAGGCATCCAGGCCGTTCAGTATTGACAGAAAAGGGCTTGTCCTTTCCGAGGGGGCGGGAGTTGTGGTGCTTGCTGCTGAAGACCGGCTGTCAACTTACGGTCTGACACCAAAGGCTGAAGTGATGGGAATAGGGTGGACTTCTGATGCGTATCATTTTACACTTCCCAATTCTGAAACAATCATTCGCTCAATGCACGAAGCCATAGATGATGCTGGCCTTGATCCGGATGATATTCAATATGTTAATGCCCATGGGACGTCGACGCTTAAAGGCGATGCCACGGAAATCAAGTGTCTAAGAACGGTATTTGGCGCCGGGCTTGAAAAAATCCCTGTCTCTTCGAACAAATCTCAAATGGGGCATACCCTTGGGGCCTCGGCCGCCATTGAAGCGGCACTGAGTATTGAAGCCATGCAGCAAGAGTTGATTCTTCCCACGGTTAATCACATACCGGCCCCGGAATTCGCGGATGTTGATGTAGTTCCGAATGAGGTTCGTAAAAAGCGGTACGAGCTTTTTCTTTCCAATGCATTCGGATTTGGCGGAACCAACTGTTGTATTGTGTTTAAAGGAGTGTAATTTGAAACCAAAACCATTTGTTCCGGAAATACTCGATGGGGATGAACGCTATGTGAGAGATCAAATCGGCGGACTGGTCTGGCACCGTTGTAATCACCGCACACTTTACGCTGATACGGATCGTTCTCAGGTAGTATACCATGCCAATTATTTACGTTATTTCGAATTTGGAAGGGCTTCATTAATGCGTGATGCGGCCTATCCTTATCGTGAAATCGAAGAGAGCGGGTATGTATATCCGGTTATTGAAATCAATGCCACATTTCTCAGTCCATTGCATTATGATGATGCGTTCTGTATCCATACCAGGCCTTCGGTACTCGAACGGGTTCGGTTGCGGTTTGATTATGTGCTTACCCATGAACTGACTCATGAGATAGCCTGCAAAGGCTATACCTGGCACTGCGCTGTCAATGCTTCCGGCACTCCTGTGAAAATAGATGAGAAAACGGTTCATCTATGGAATATCTTCCCAAAATAACCGAAACAATACGTTTACAGACTGCTGTCCCGGTGCATTCCTATTTGCTGGATCATTGTTTTGAAGGAAATGCCGTATTGCCAGCGGTGGAAACCGTGCAATTGCTGGCAACAATCGTTAAGAAATTTCGCCCGAATACCGATATTACCGGGATGACGGATGCGAGGTTTGATAAATTTCTTTTCATTCAGCGCAATATGACTCAAATTAATGCATTTACCGATATTGCAGTGCATGAAAATGGTGATATCACCGCCACACTGTTCACAAAAAACAGGTCAAAAAAATCTTCCATCACTCGAATCAAGGAACACGCCACGGTCCGTTTTCCCCGTATAAAACCGGGCTTTTCGGATCAACCCCTTGATTTGATGGCTGCTCTCGAGGGAATTTGTGTTGAAATTTCTTCGGACAAAATCTACCGTGATCTGGTCCCCTTTGGTCCGGCGTATCACAATATTCGTGATATCCTCCATATTGCTGAAGCAGGAGCGATTGCTAAAACCGGTACCCCGGCAAATTATACCGGCTCAGGTTTTCCATGTAACCTTGGTTCACCTTTTATCCTTGATGCGGCCTTTCATGCTGCCTGTGTATGGGGTCAGCGGTATTCGCAGACGGTTGTATTTCCGGTAGCAATTGACAAAAGAGTGATATTTAAACGTACCAGACCCGGAGAAACATATATCAGTTGTATTCAGCCTGTACAAACGGAGCAGCCTCTGTTGATCTTTGATATTTGGATATATAATCGAGACGGATGCCTGTTTGAAGCCATATCCGGAATACGCATGAGAGATATCAGCGCCGGTCGGCTCAAACCGCCGCAATGGATAATCGACAGATCGAAGGAGGGATCTCTGAATCGCATTAGACGTCATTGTCATAATCTGTCGGTGATCGAATTAAAAACCGTTTTGCCATTTGCGGAAAAAACACTTTCCGGGATTGAGAAAAAACGCGGGGAAAAGATGAAAGACAGACGTAAGAGGAGCTATCTTGCCGCTCGCCTGGCATGCAAACGTCTTTCCCGGTCTCTGTCTGGAAATGACACACGGACGTCAGCCGTTCACATAACAACCATCTGTCTTGACCAGGTGCGCCCATGCTGTCCCTTGACTGCCTGTCGAGAGGTCAGCCAGTCATCTCAACTTGTGCCGGCCCAGGGCCGGGCGAATGGATCTTCAATCTTTTCATGTGCGGTGTCCCATGATGACCGCTTTGCCATTGCAGTGGCGGCCAGGCATCCGATCGGGATTGATGTGGAAAAGATTTCGGAGAGAGCTTTAAAATCCAACCGCTTGTATATGAGCGCTGAAGAACAAAGTCTGGTAAAGGAATCCCGGATGGGTGAAATCGAATCCGCTGTAAGAATATGGTCTATTAAAGAGGCGGTTGCAAAGTCTCTCAATATTACCATGGCCGATTCGTGGGCCCGGGTTCAAGTAATAGATACGGGACGATATGAAAGCAGAACTCAGATAGATAACAGGGATACTTATCCGGTATTCCATGATACTGTTGATAAACATTTATTTACAATTATTGAAATACCATAAAAATTGGCAGTCTTTAGCATTATATTCATAGTGGCCTATCTGGCAGGCTCCATTAATTTTCCAATTCTTCTTTTTAGGGCCCTGGGGAAGGATGACCCGAGAGAGAGCTTTAGTGGAAACCCCGGGGCTACCAATGTATACAGACAATCAGGGATATTCTGGGCAGCGATTGTATTGATGCTGGATGTGGGACGGGCAATGGCCGTTGCGCTAATTTCTGTCAGCCTGCTTAAAATGGAACTCGTTCCCTGTGCGGGTCTGGGGCTTATTATTGGTAACCGTTTCCCCTGTTTTCATAATTTCAATGGAGGCAAGGGGGTGGCAAATTATCTCGGGTTTTCAGTAATTATTGTGCCTGTTTTTGCTGGGATTTCCGCCCTGGCATGGGTGGTGATCTATGCACTTATCCGTATCCCGTTCACAGGATCTTTTGTGATGGTTTTTATCCTGGGAATGGGAACACTGTCTGCCTGTAATTTTAAGCCGATTGCGGCATTTGGCATACTGACTACGGTGGCGCTGATTTATTATGGCCACAGGCGAAATATTGTTGATCTGATACAAAAAAGAAGATGAACATAGTATAAATCGGAATTGATCAGATATCTTTATTCATCAATTTTTCCACAACCATTCGGGTTGCCCAGCGCAGAAAAATCTTTGTATATTTGGCACCGGCAAGATACATTCCAAGCAGGAACACCAAATGTGACAACCCGTACAATAACGGGCCCCCAATGGCAAGCAGCAAGGGCTTATTCAGATAAATTGACATGGTTCCCAGCCCCGCAATGGCAGGCCATCCAATAATGTAGCTGAAGCCGATAGCCGATATTCCAAGGATTATTCGGATTGAGGGTTTCTCCTTAAACGCACTTAAATCGGCTTTGTCTTCAATCGCCGAACGGGCATATCTGGTTTCAGCAATTCTTTTGATAATATTCATTTTGACCTGCGTTCATATATTAAAAACAGGTATTCATCCACGGGCGTGAGCCCGCGGGTATTCACTCACATAGGCCTGGCGGAAATTTAAAAGTTTAGATTTATCTTACAATACGATCAAGTTTTTTATTTAATGATGAAAACTGAAACACTTAACAGATATTGGGACTATTTCGATAAGGTCTACTGTATCTCCTTAAATGAACGGGAGGACAGACGAGCAGCCGCTAAAATTCAATTTAATAAAGTAGGGTTACTTAATAAAGTTGAGTTTGTAATTGTGAAAAAGCATCCTCATAACTGTGAACAGGGCATATTTGAATCTCACATGACCTGTATTAAAAAAGGAATCCAGGCAAATGCAGGCAATATTGTTATATTTGAAGATGATATCCTGTTTGAAAGATTCAATCCGGAAAATCTCAAAAATTGTGTTGATTTTTTATTGACCAACTCCCATTGGAATATCATGTTCTTTGGGTGTCTGGTTTCAGGCAGCGAGAGAACAGAGAATAAATCCGTACTAAAAATAAAACACAGGACCTTGGCCCACGCATATGTTTTAAACGCCAGGTTCGCTCAATCTTTAATTAACATTCCATGGCGGGAAATAGCCTATGATGATGTGTTGAGTAATCTTACCGATGGTTTTTATGCAATCTATCCTTCTTTTTCATTTCAGAGTAATTACCTTTCGGATAATGAGAAGTATTTACGCCTGGATAAATTCAGAAGATTGTGTGGAGGACTTTCGCGAATCCAGAAGTTAAATGAATTCTATCATCGCCATAGAACAATTGTCGTCGCAATACATATTATTGTGATATTTCTAATTGTCATATCGATTGTATAGGCTCTTAATACCCGATGATAAAAAGCAATATCTTTAAAATGAAATCTACTTCAATCAATTTTCGTGTTTTGATCCTGATATTATTGATCGCGGCCGCATCATTCGCTATCGGCTTATATCGAATAGAGATTGATACGGATATCGTTGGTTCTCTGCCGCAAGATGATCCTGTAGTTTCCGATGCCCTCAGTATTTTCAGGAACAATCAAATTCAGGACCAGTTGATCATTGATGTCAGCCTTGAAAAAGATGATCCGGATGTCTTAATTGAATGCGGAGAACGAATTGAAAAAAAGTTAGAGCAAAGCGGGCTGTTCAAAAATGTTGGGATGAAAGATATTCAAAATCTTATGCCGGATTTGGCATCGCATATATTAGATAATCTGCCGGTGTTGTTCACTTCAGAGGATCTGGATAACAAAATAAAACCATTGCTGGATCCCGGTAAAATTCAAAAAAAAATGGCCGATATTCAATTAAAATTATTGAACTTAGAAGGCATAGGGCAGGCTGGAATTATTTCAAAAGATCCTTTGGGGTTTAAAGATATTGTAATGGCCAGGTTAGCCTGTCTCTCACCCTCACAGTCCGCCCGTATATATAAAGGACAAATCGTATCATCAGACGGGAAACACCTGCTCGTACTCTGCAATCCAGTAACTTCGAGTACTGATACGGCTTTTGCTCGAAAGGTCACTGAACTGATTAACAAGATATCCCGGGAAATCAATCAAAACAATTCGGAAACGGAAGGCCGGGTTATCTTGACGGCGGCAGGGGCATATCGTATTGCCCTGGATAACGAGCTTATTGTAAGACGTGATGTTCGGAACGCTATCCTGTTCGCGACGATAGGCATTATGCTGCTGCTCATGTTTGCTTTTCCAAGGCCTTATTTAGGGTTGTTGTCACTTCTGCCGGCAATCGCAGGCACGATGTTTGCGTTCTTTGTGTTTTCCCTAATGCATAAATCGATTTCACTCATGGTACTCGGTTTTGGCGGCGCAATCATATCGATATCCGTTGATCATGGTATAGCCTATCTCCTGTTTCTGGATCGTCCTCATACTACTTATGGCAGAGATGCATCGAAAGAAGTTCGCGCCGTGGGATTGGTCGCTGCATTGACAACCGCAGGTGCTTTTGCGGCCCTTACTATTAGCGGATTTCCTATTTTGAAACAGCTGGGTCAGTTCACGGCGCTTGGGATTTCATTTTCTTTTATTTTTGTTCATGTCGTTTTCCCTGTAATTTTCCCTGAAATGCCGCCGGCGCGTTCAAGGGCTTTACCGCTTCAAAACCTAATCGACAAATTTGCCCAAACAGGCAAAAAGGGAGCTTTTACCGCCCTCATTTTTGCGATTGTTATGCTTTTCTTTGCAAAACCTGAATTCAATGTCGACCTCAGCTCGATGAACACGGTCAGCCAGGAAACCAAATCCGCTGAAAATATGGTTTCTGATGTTTGGGGGAATGTATTTAACAAGATATATATGATGACTGAAGGAGAAAACATGGCAGAACTCCAAAAGAAAGGGGATCGATTCCTGGCTATACTGGATCGGGAAATGCTCTCAGGGACTCTGTCAACCGGTTTTGCCCCCTCAATGATCTTCCCCGGTGAAGAAAGAAGCAGACAGAATATTAAGGCATGGAAAAAATTTTGGTCCGGCAGTAGAGCCTCAGAAGTAGAAAAATCAATAAAAGCTGCCGCTTTTGATCTCGGCTTTACAGAAGATGCATTTGAGCCATTTTATAAAATGCTGTATTTAGATTCATATCAACCTGAGCGTTCAGATATCCCTGAAAAGTTTTTAGGCTTGATGGGAATAGCCGCCGGTCCTGAGAGAAAGACCTGGGTAAACACAATGAGTATGACTCCGGGCAGGCTTTATAATGCCGAAGAATTCTATTCAAGATACAGTTCGTTGGGAAGGCTGTTTGATCCGAAATTCTTTTCGGAAAGATTAGGAAAACTTTTGTTTTCCACCTTTATGAAGATGTTAATTATCATAGGGTTGAGCGTTACGGTTCTTCTGCTTATTTTCTTTTTCGATTTGACATTAACCTTAATTTCTATGCTGCCGGTAATATTTGCATTGATAAGTACTTTGGGGTCATTAAAACTGATTGGTCATCCGCTGGATATACCCGGGTTGATGCTGACAATTGTCATAGTTGGCATGGGCGTTGATTATTCATTGTTTTTTGTCAGATCCTATCAGCGATATGGCGATCAATTTCATAAGTATTTTGGGCTTATAAGGATGACGGTTTTTCTGGCTTCCGCATCAACAATCATTGGATTTGGAGTTTTGTGTTTTGCTCAACATTCGCTTTTAAGAAGCGCGGGAATAATTTCATTCCTGGGCATCGGTTATTCTTTGATCGGTGCGTTTATTATCCTGCCGCCCATTTTAAAATTTCGATTTCAAAGTCGGGGGAAAGATGACCGTAAGCCGGGAGATCATCGGAGCAGGGTTCTAAGCCGGTACCGGAATATGGAAGCCTATCCCCGATTATTCGTACGTTTTAAAATGCGTTTTGATCCGATGTTTTCGGAGCTTCCCAGATTTCTTGATTTTTGCAAAGGGATTAATACAATTATTGATATTGGCTGTGGTTATGGGGTGCCGGCCAACTGGCTGCTTGAGGAGTTTCCGGGAGCAAAGGTATATGGGCTTGACCCTGACCCGGCACGAATCAGAGTGGCATCAATGTCGGTTGGGAAAAGAGGCTTGATAATGCAAGGCTGTGCACCGGATATGCCAATCGCTCCGGGTCCTGCTGATTTGGCAATTATGCTGGACATCATACATTATTTAAAAGATGATGAGTTAAGATTGATGTTAGAAAGGCTTTACGGATGTCTTCACAGTGACAGTACCCTGATTATCAGGGTAAACATAACGCCTGAAAGACGAATTCCCTGGGTTTGGTGGCTGGAAAACTTCAAACTTAAACTTTCTCGAACACCATCATATTATAGGTCTACTCAGGATATTAAGACCATACTCATTGAGACCGGATTCAAGATTGACCTGATTAAATTATCAGGGTCGAAGGGGGAACTGATCTGGTTTATCGTAAAGAAAAAACTATGAATACGATGCATGAAATTGATTCGGGAAGCAAATCACTTTCAATGGCCGAATGGGTCGGCTTTGTTTCTTTTCTGATTGCGATTTTGCTGTTATTTTTTGATATTCGTTTTGCTGTAATTCTTCTGTTCTGTTTTGTCATGCTTTGTATAACTGCTCCCTTTTTCCCGCGTTTTGGCTTTTTTCTCCCGATAATCAGCCGGGGTATATCTGGGGGAAAAGGAGTAGCCCTTACCTTTGATGATGGTCCTGATCCTCTGTCAACTCCGCAGTTACTGCAGTTGCTCTTAAAACACCGGGTTAAAGCAACGTTTTTTGTCACCGGAAAGAAAGCAGCTGAACACCCTGAATTAATAGAGGAAATTCTGCTCCTCGGCCATTCTGTCGGCAATCATTCTTACAATCATAATAATTTGGTTATGTTTAAGAGCTGCAAATCTATAGTCAAGGAAATTGAGTCTGCCCAGAATGTGCTGAACAATTTTGGGGTAATGCCTCTGGTTTTCCGACCTCCTGTGGGTATTACAGGCCCCAGACTTCGACCGGCTCTCTTAAAAACAGGCATGTATATTGTCAATTTTAACCGTCGCGCTTTTGATGGCGGGAACAGGTGGATTAAAGGACTTTCAAAAAAAATCTTAAAGCGTATTTGTTCGGATGATATTATCCTGCTTCATGATGTCAGACCGCATAAATCCTCTCTGTTTACCTACTGGTTAAATGAGCTTGAGCTGATCATAACAGGTATAAAGGATAAGGGTCTCGTGGTTTTGCCTTTGGCAGAAATTATTGGCAGACCGGTTATGATAACCAAGACTAACGGAGTGAAAGATTAAGATGCGGATCGTACTTGTTCATCCAACCGGATCGAATTGGGTTCCCGGAAAAAAGGATATTACTGCAACCGCTAATCGGATGGCACCACTGGGCCTTTTATCCATTGCCGCCTGGCTTGAAAGGGAAAGACATGAAGTGTTTATCCATGACTGTTTGGGCCCGCAAAGACTAAATAGCAATGCGGCTCATGCGGAAATCATCCTGAATTACCATCCGGACCTTGTCGGGTTTTCAGCAACAACTTCCGGTTTTTTAGATGGCTACGATCTGGCCGAACGGATTAAAACTGCTTGTCCAGGGATCCAGACTGTCTTTGGAGGAGTACATGTTTCATCCATGGGCAGTGTCCTTTTAAATGATTTTGAGCATATTGATTTCCTTTGCCGGGGTGAGGGAGAAGTTACTCTATCGGAATTGGCGTCGGGCAAACAATATGAACAGATCGATGGACTGATCTGGAGAAATGACGGACAACCCGTAACCAATCCAGCGCGATCTGTTATTGCTGACCTGGATGAACTTCCCTTTCCTTCCTATGGTAAACTTAAAGGGTTTCCCAAAGGCTATAACCTGCCGCTTTTCAGTTTCATTATGAGTCCGGGGGCTACCATGGTAACCAGTCGGGGCTGCCAGTATCAATGTTCCTTCTGTGACCGCTCGGTCTTCAAAAAGGGCTATCGTTATAATTCCGCAGAATATATCTATGAGCACATGCGATATTTGCGCAGACAATTTGAAGTACGTCATGTCAATATTTATGATGATCTTTTTACGGCCCACCGCGGTCGCATCATTGAGTTATGTAACCTGTTGATTTCAAAACCGTTTGGTATGCAATTCAACTGTGCCGTCCGAGTCGGACAGACGGACGACGAGCTGCTTGAGATGCTGAAAAAGGCGGGATGCCTGATGGTCTCACTCGGCATAGAAACCAGTGACCCGGAGTTGCTTGAATTTCATAAACCGGGTGTACATACTGATGACATCCGCGATACGGTGAAGCGAATTCAGGCCCGGGGGCTCAGGGCCAAGGGACTTTTTATGATGGGGCTTCCCGGCGAAACCGAGGAAACAATTCGAAAAACAAGCGATTATGTCATGTCGCTTGATCTTGACGATATGAATATGTCCAAATTTACTCCGTTCCACGGAGCACCGATCTGGCCTCGCATTCATGAATTCGGGATGTTCGAACAGGACTGGCGGAAAATGAACTGCATTAACTTTGTGTTCATTCCCAGGGGTATAGATTCCGAAGAAAAGCTCGAACAGCTTTATAATAAGCATGTGAAAAGCTTTTATAACTCCCCGCAGTGGCGGCGAAAATTTGTGAAAAGACTCTGGCAGCATCGAAAAAGCCTTTGGTATCTTGCAGCGCACCTTCCTTCTTTTCTGTCAGCCATGCGAAATTTTGAACCTGATCCCTAAGAGGCAATGGATTCAGTTTTCAAAACAATCCCTACAGATTTGCACCAAAGGTGCAATATGTTTCAAGGCATTTTTGAACAAGCATGGTGAGGTCACTAATTTCGGCTCTATTGAATGTTATGGAACCTTTTTTATTCAAACGAAGCTTTCCATAAGACAAATGGTCTCTATCAGGACATTTCTCAATTACAAAAAAAAGGGCTCCGGGAGGTACGTTGCTTTGTCCATCAAAAGATGGCGGGCAACCCAGATCGCAAATCCCGCAAAGCATTGTTTCAGTCTCGCTGCCGCCAATGCTGTTAAGACCCGTCTGCAAGGCAGCTAATCCTGACGGAACCTGTTCATTTACTATGAAGCTTGTTCCCGTAAGCCCGAAGTGGATAGCTGCTTCTCCGAGGAAGCTGTTGGGCAGGGTATGTGAGAACAGGGCAGGGCTGGTGCTGAGTTCCTTCTGCGGTATTACCGTATCATAATAATCAACATCCGTACCGAGGCAACCATATACAGTAGATGCGATGATGCCGATGTTCCGTTTTTCCGTCCATTCATTCAGGCCTGCATCCTTTAGTGCAAAGGCAATAGCTGTCAGTCCCAACTTGGAATATTTATCCATTCGTCTGAAATACAGATAAGGATCATCAAACACGGCTGCTGATGTTATCTCCGGCAACTGCTTGTAAGGCATGGAAAAACGCCTATGATCCTTTCCGCATCCCATGCTTGCTGCGGTTACCCATCCAATACCGGTAATTACGGTCTCCACTGTGTATGTTACTTTCCCAGAATAAGGGCGGCATTTACCCCGCCAAATCCTGAATTGGTTGTCAATAAGTAATTTCCGGAAATATACTGAGGTTCAGGGCTAACCAGTCCATTTGCCCCATCCTCCGGATTAGAAAAACCAACAGTCGGAGGAACAATTCGGGTCGAGAGGGTATTACAACCCAGGATTATTTCAATGCCCCCGGCTGCCCCGAGAGTATGACCGATGGTACCTTTAACGGAGTATACCGGCAACTTTCGTTTTCCAAACACCTGCCGGAAGGCACTCAGTTCCATTAAATCATTGTAAATAGTGCCTGTGCCGTGGGCATTGACAGCTGCTATCTCTTCCGGTTTTCGGTCTGCAGTTTTCAGGGCTTGAACGATAGCCTGAATCAGGCCGCGACCACTCTTCGCAGGGGCCGTAATATGGTTTGCATCGTTGGCGACACCAAATCCAAGTATCGAGCCAAGTTTTTTACGATTTTCCCGCTGCGCCCTTTTATAACTCATTAAAAGCAATGCTGCCGCCCCCTCTCCGAGAGACATCCCATTCCGTTTGCAGTCAAAGGGCATGCATGGAGCAGATGACAGGGCTTTTAAGGCAGAAAATCCGGAAAAAATAAATTCTGTAACGAGATCCGCACAACAAATCAGTACCGCCTCGGCTTTCTCTGAGGCAATCATTGCAGCGCCCCGGGCTACAGCAATGCCGGAGGAAGCGCATGAGGCACTAATGTTAATGCCGTTGTTGATCAGCCCAAGTTTTCGGGAAATAATATCCGTAATGGAAGAAAGTAAAATATCCTGAAAATCGGCAGGATGCCCCCCGCGTAACAGCTCGAAATTATCAATACCCGCCTTTGTGGTAGCGGTAATGAGAAAAGCATCTAAAGGAATGGGTCCCATGTCAAAAAACAGCCGATCTAAAAGCGGATGCATCATGGAATGCCCGTTGGTGGGTTTCAGGTCTTCGATACAGGCTGCAATTTTGGGATTGTAGTTGTCTACAGGGAAACGATTGACAGTCCTAATAGCGGTTTCTCCCGCCAAAAGCTGCTTCCACAATTCATTAAGGTTATTTCCAGGTGCTGTAATCGTGGCAGCATCGGTAATTATGACCTGGCTCCGTCCTCCATTTTCCGGTTTGCTGACATTCACGTAACACCTTTATATTATGGTCGTAAATACTTTGTAACAGTTCAGCT
>Ga0233412_10000092_pt1 | contig 48949 bp, 30 predicted proteins | sample Na_anoxic_4_MG_FD_180667 | JGI IMG/M metagenome (GOLD analysis project Ga0233412, IMG submission 180667) | Seawater microbial communities from Saanich Inlet, British Columbia, Canada - Na_anoxic_4_MG | ecosystem: Environmental > Aquatic > Marine > Inlet | place: Canada: British Columbia... | reverse complement strand
CTATTCGTTGAATAAGATCTTATTCAACGAATAGGTCGTGTTGTTAGGTGGGAGGAAGGTAAGCAGGCGCTAATCTTTCATCTATATATAGAAAATAGTCAAGAAGAGAAATGGGTTTCTTCTTCTCAGACTGGGTATAGTGTTGAGTTAATGAGACTGGAGCAAAGCTGAACGTATTAAATTTCAGATAACATTGCAGCGCTGAATTGCTCCAGTGCTCATTATTTTATTAATTTTAAAGATCAATATTATGTCATTAGATAAATATGATAAGTGGAAGTTAGCATCCCCGGATGATGACCCTCACTTAGTTAGTCCCTGTTGTGGGGAAGTATATACAGAATTAGAATTCAGAACAGAAGAAGCTATGTACAAATGTAGTGGATGTGAAGAATTATTTGAATACCCTGAAGAAACTCATGAATATAAACAACAACGTCTAGAAGATGCTCAAGAAGCTCAGATGGATGCAGATAGAGATGAATCATGAAAAGTATAGCTGAAGGTAAACAATATCTTAGAAAGAATTTTAAGATTGGGGCTGTGTGTCCTTGTTGTAATAAATATGTAAAAGCATATAAACGTAAATTAAATTCAGGTATAGCTAGATCATTAATTATTATGCATAAACTTGGAGCAGTTAACGGCAAGTATATACATGTACAAGATGAATTTGCGAAGTTAAAACTTAGAGCAACAACTATGGATTATGCATATGCAGAGAAATGGGGATTAATTGAGGATGGTGACGATATAGGTACTTGGACTTTAACAAGTAAGGGTGCTTCTTTTGTTAATAATCAATCATTATTACCTGACTACTGTTTAGTATATAATGGTAATGTATATAGTTGGAGTAAAAATTTAATAAGCATTGATACTGCTTTAACCACTAAATATGATTATGATGAAATGATGGATATAGACATATCGCCGTTATGAGCATAGAATATAAAGAGGATTCTTATGAAAAAGCTTTAAGAATATACGGCTTAAAAGCTGAAGAAGAAGTATTGTATAAAACGACACAAGTTGTTGGAAAACATACAATTACAACGTATAAAAAGAAGAAGAAAAGTAAGAAAAAGGTAGTTTATAAACTATAATTTTCTTATATTTGTTAACCATTTAAAGCCTGCCTATGAACATAGAAATCAATGTGGAAGGCCTCATCAACAATAAACTAACAGCATCTCAGTATGTAATGTTAGTTTTATTGTTTGAGTCTAACACAGAACTATTTGTAAACTATATAAAACTATATGGATTTGCAGAGAAAGAATTACAAGGACTTGTAGACCAAGGATATATATTATCCTGTGATCCTAAAAATCCCTTAACTTGTATTACTATTGCTCGTGATAAAGTAAGAAAGTTATTAGGAATTGAAGAATCATATTTTACAGAACTATTTAATGTATATCCTATTAAAGTATCTAATGGAAAATCTTTAAGGATTTTAAGACCCACAAGTTTATCAGCTAAAAGTGCAATAGTATGTAAAGAAAAGTATGATAGATATATTAAAGGAAATCCTCTTAAGCATAAGCATGTTATGGATTGTTTGGAGAAAGAGCTAGATACTCGAAAGCGTGGTGGTAACCTTCAATATATGCATGCATTGGAAACTTATATAAATAAGAATGCCTGGGATGCTTATGAAGGACTACTTATGGAAAATAATGTAATTAAATCTGCTGATACCAAATATGGAGAAGGCTTAATATAAATATATATATGAATAAACCAAGTTTACAATACACAAGTATTAAAAAAGCAGCTTATGATGCTGTTCAATACATCGACCAACGTCGACAAGGATTGATAAAATCATTAAGAACTCCCTGGTCTAAGTATAACCATGTGAGTATGGATGGGATAGAGTGGAACACTATACATACTATAGCGGGTATGTCTGGTAGTGGTAAAACTGCTATTATAAATCAACTAGAAACAGAGTTGTTTAAGTTAAACCCTGATGAAGATTTTGCTGTTCTTTCATTTAATTTCGAGATGTTAGCTCGTCAGTTAGTAAGTAGAAAGTTATCTAATGAATTAGATATGACTACTAGACAGTTACATAGTGGTATTGAAGGCTATAATTTATATGATGCACAATTTTATAAAGTATTAGCAGCGCAAAAAGAGTTTAATAAACTACCTATTTGGTATGTAGAAATGCCCGGTACTGTAGAAATGATTAAAAATACTATTCAGAAATTTATTAATGAAGACTTTAATAAAGAGCGCGGGATAGTAATTATGTTAGATCATACTATATTAGTACGTGGTAAACAAGGAGAACAAGAACGAATGGTGCTAGTAGAATTAATGATTATGGCAAACTCATTAAAGAAACAGCATAAAGTAGCATTTGTATTCCTGAGCCAATTAAATAGAGAAATCGAGTCAGTAGATAGAGTTATGGAACCATCCCAACAATTTCCTAAAAAGAAAGATTTATTTGGTGGTGATTCTGTATTTATGTTCTCTGATTTAGTAATGGTATCTATGAATCCTGAACAATTAGGGATGGATAGTTATGGACCAAAGTCATGGCCTACGGGTGGTGCATTATTTTGGCACTTTATTAAAGTAAGAGAAGGACAACCTTGTATAGCCAAGATGAAAAATGAACTTAAGTATAACCGGGTAGTAGATTATGAAGCAACAGAACCTGCTTACCAATTAACAATAAAAGAAAATGATAACTAATATGTATGTAACAACTACAACTATGGATCCTCTCCCTATACAGGAAGATTGGACACCTTATGATGAATCGGCTCATGAACTATTAAATTTAGCTCAAGAAATAGAAGAATCAAAACGTCCTGCTTATACACAAGATAGTCCTGATGTATTAGCTAACTTTAAGAAAGCAGCCGAAATGACTGGAACTACTCCTATGCAGTGTTGGGGAGCATATTTCTATAAACATGTAGCTGCTATCTTATCATACGCCAAGAATCCTGATATAGAACAAGCAGAACCTTTAGATAGTAGATTTGCTGATGCAATAAACTATTTAAAATTGGGATACCATATGGTAAGAGAAGAACAAACAGAACAAGAATTTAATAACCAAAAATTACCCTTTTAAAATGGCAAATTTAGTAATCATTTGTGGAAAGTCTGGATCAGGCAAGTCCACAAGCGGGAGCAATCTCGATCCAAAAACAACTCTTTGGTTGAACTGTGATCAAAAATCATTACCTATTAAAGGATGGAAGAAGAATTATAGTAAAGAAAATAAAAACTATGCGACTGCTTCTAGCCTTGTAGATATTGTAAATACGTTAAAAGTTATACCAGAGAAAGCAAAGCACATTAAAACTATTGTGATCGACACTATTAATCGCGTTATGACCGATAAAGTAATGGGAGAACGTCACATCAAAGGTTTTGAGAAATGGGCTAGTTTATCAGGAGGTATATATGACATTTTCACGGTCATAAACCAAGTTATACCTGATAATGTTGATGTATTTGTATTAGCACATTCCGATGAGGGATATACTGATATGGGTGCTCAATATCGTAAAGTGATGACAGCTGGAAAGCAGTTAGACAAGATTGTATTAGAATCTATGTCGAGTGTGGTGTTATTTACCCACATTGAATCAGATGGTAAAGGTAAAAATGAATATTTCTTCCAAACACAAACAGATGGTGTATCGACTGCAAAGTCACCTGCTGGGATGTTTGAAGATTACCAAATCCCAAACGATTTACAAATGGTGAAAGACACCATGGATAAGTATTATAACGAATAAAATTAATTAATTAAAAAAAAAGTAAATTATGTATCAAATTAATCAAAAAATTCAGTCTGAAGGTACGTCAACCAAAGTATTCAAGCTAGGAATTAGCGAAGGAGCTGAAATGACAAATGTAAGTGTAGAAACTGCTTCTAATGGAAATAGTTTTCTTAAATTCTCTTTTACTGATAGCGAAAATGCTAATCTAAGTCACTTAGAATGGCCTATCGATACAGCTAATGAGGGATGGGAAAAGAAAATGAATTCTCAAATGAAGAGAGTTAAGCACATTATGACTAAATATTTACCAGAAGATAAAGTTACTATCACTGCAAATGACTTTGAAGGTTTTTGCAATCAAGTAATTACTCTTCTAGGAAACAGTTATATTGGTAAGAAATTAAGAATTAAAACTGTTTACAGTTATAATAATTATGTTTCTGTTCCTAAGTATGTTCCATTCATGGAGGTACTTGACCAAGTAACAGCTGATAAGTCTAGGTTAAATGTAACTGACTTTGATAAAATGACTAAAGATGAAGCGGATAACCCTTCAGCTTTAACGTCTACTGCATCTTCTAATGGTGCATCAACGGAGCCTGCAGATTCTGGTCTACCATTTTAGGTAGATGAATCTAATAGATAGGGGAGGTTATTAATGTAATATGCTGAAGACCCTCCCCTATTTATTTACAAAATGGGACTCTATAAAATAACTCTTTCGTTAACTAAAGACAATGTTTTAAATCTAATAAGTGAATATCAAATATTTAGTTATTATTTAGGATGTGATTTTAAATCCGGAGTTGTAATGAGTAGTCCGCTCCGACAAGATGACAAACCCAGCTTCTCCATCTTTACTGACCGTAAAGGAACTCTAAGATTTAAAGATTTTGGTACAGGAGATACTGGGGATTGTTTTACACTCATTCAACAAATATTTGGAATTGATTTTTATTCTTCGTTAATAAGAATATGTGAAGATTTCAAATTGGATTTAATGTATGATAAACGAAATGTGGTTCATAAGCCGTTTGATGGCTTTGTAACTGCAATCAAAGAATTAAAGTTCGACGCAAAAAAAAGTATTAATGTAAAAACTCAACCTTTAACATTTGTAGATAAATATTACTGGAATCAATATGGTATTACTGAAGCAGTGCTTAAGTATTATAATATATTCTCGTGTAAATGTGTATTTATAGGTGATAAAGTAGTTGGATATTACAAAAATAATGACCCCATGTATGGTTATCTCTTTTATAAAGATGATGTATATACATGGAAGATTTACCGTCCCTTATCCTTAACTGGACATAAGTGGATGAGTAATACTAATAGAACAATATTCCAAGGTTGGGATCAGCTGCCTGAGAGAGGTGAGCTGATAATTATAACAAAATCGCTAAAAGATGTAATGGTTCTTAGAACTCTTGGATTTATTAGCGCAGCATTGCAGAATGAGATTACTAGTATCAAAGATACTGTAGCCCGAGAGTTATATGAGAGATTTAATAAGGTGTATATCTTAAATGATTTTGATTTAACTGGTGTTAAGGGTGCTAATAACCTGAAAAAGAAATATGGATTCACTCCTATTTTCTTACAAAACTTTAGTACTAGAAACAATGGCTTCAAAGATATTTCTGATTTTAGAAAAGATCATACTGCTGAAGAAAGTAAAATTAAAATAAATAAATTAATATGAAAATAGAACGTGAACATGTAGTCGATGAAATTATTGGTGATGTAAAAACTAATAAATTTAAAATCGGCGAAGATTCAATGGGTATAATAATAGACTCATTGATTAATCTATATTCTGATCCTATTGGTTCTATTGTGAGAGAAGTTACTTCTAACTGCTATGATGCTCATCGAGAGAAAGATCTCAAGATAAAGCATGTCATTCCGATGACTGCAGAAGATGATCCTAAATGGTTTCATCCTACAAGTAAAAAACCTCAAATAGAATTTCAGGAAGAGAATATCCTTTTAGGCATAGGTAATGCTTTCTTATTTCGAGACTTCGGTGTTGGATTAAGTAAAAAACGAGTAGAAGAAATTTATACTCTCTTTGGTAATTCAACTAAAAGAGATAATAATCATCAAATAGGTGGTTTCGGTATTGGTGCTAAGTCACCATTTTCGTACACTGATACTTTTTATATAATAAGTAATCATAACGGTAAAATGTTTAGTTATATGTTATATAGAGGTAATGATGCATTTCATATGGATCTCCTTAAGCAAGGAGAAACAACTGAGTTGAATTCTACTGAAGTAATTATTCCTATTAATAAAGAAGAGTCTTATAGAGATATAAGGAATTTTGCAAAGGCTATAAATTCTCAACTATCTTATTTTATAGGATTAGAATTTATAAATGTTACAGAAGGAACAGGCCGTAACGTAGGAACAGTACAGATAGATTATGAAGATGATGATATTGCAATTTGTGTTGATGAAACAGCTACACGTAGATATGATGTAGACGAAATCCATCTTATGGTTGGAAGAGTTCGTTATCCTCTTAATCAAGATATGGTAGACAGTCAAATTAATTGGGGTAGTAGTAATATTCCAGTAGCTCTTAAATTTGATGTAGGCCAATTAGATTTAGTTCCAAGTCGTGAGGCAATTCGATATACAGATAAAACTAAAGAAGCTATTAAACAAAAGATCTTAAATGTTCAAAAAAACATGAAAGAGAGGTGTGAAAAAGAGCTTGCTAATTGTCCTGATGTTATAGAATGGTTAAAACAAGCAAACGCTTTAACTAATAATTCTAGTAGTCGTAATTACAATAGAACATATGATTCTGTATTTGCTGTTCAGTCTTATTTAGCACAAATGCAAGATAAGAATGCTCAATGTACTCTTCATGGTATTGAACTTTCTGGCTCATTACTACATGATATTTATAGACAATCTAGATTATTTAGAGGTTTTAGTATTACGACTGTTACACAAAGAGCTGATGGTAATTATATAGGTGGTTATAAATTAGTTAAATCTCAAACTAATGTTGCTGATTTCATAAAATATCCTATTTACTTTCATAAACAAGTTGATCCGGATTCAGAAGAAACTCGTAAAGTATTTCTTAAATCTAAAGATTTCTATTTAGCGCGTACTCATGGTACTTTTATCCAAATAAGAGAAAACTGGGCGTTAACAGAAAGCGATTTTGCAAAAGAAGCTGACATCGATATGTGGAATGCTTCAGCAGATGCTAGAGAAAAGGATGTTATTGAGTCTGATTTTAAGAATATGCAAACATTATTTAGTCATTGTAAATTTCATGATTATGACAATGTTGATATGTCTAAAGCAGATACTGAATTAGGAGAAGAAGTGGGCGAGTATGAAAGTGAAGCAGAAAGACGAAAAAGAATGGGTAAAGCTTTTCTTAGACGTATTTACTTTTATGATAACTTTCGAGATCCTAATAAAGTTAAATTCAGTAATGATGAATATCATATTTCTGATTTAGTAACCTACCAAGAAGAGGGCGGTATTGTAATATATGGTAATTCGGCAGATAATAAATTATTAAAAAATGTAGCTGCTATATATTCCCAGGCAGGTTTTTATAAGGAAGCTCATTTTTATAGTTCAAGTAGTTTAGAACATGAGACCCATCCTGTCGTAATACTAAAAGTCGCAGCGACTCTAAACAAACAATTAACTCAGTTTATCAACGTAAATGATTTAGCTCCTATGAAAAATCCTGTATTAACGAACTGGTATACTGCAAAGACAACTCGAGAAAGTACTGATAATTTACATTTCTTTTCATGTTTTGAAAAATTAAACTCTGATTTATATTATAAATGGAAACGTTTAAAAGAAAACCATGAGAATAATTTTGAGAATTTTTCGTACATAGGTCATACTGACCAATACGAAATGATGAAATTGTGTAAAGATAATGATTGTGTAAGTCATACAATGCTAGAAGATCTAAAAGAATTAGAATCTTATTCTGTAAATTTAGATATGCTTAAGCATTTAGATTTTGCGCAACTATCATGCGCTTCTAAATCAGAAATACCTTCAAAAGAAGTCTTTTTAGCTCTGAGAGAGTATCTTAGATTTAAGAAAAAAGCAGTAGTAAAGTTCAAAAAACAAAAAAAGAAAGAGGTGAAAGACCTCGTAATTTAAATTAATTTAATAAATTTGTAAAATGATAAATTCATATTTAGTCTGTAAAATTGGTAAAGACGACGTTCAAGTTATTATCGATGGACTACCAAAAACAATCTCTAAGCAATTTAAAGAAGCCGACCAAGTTATAGCACTTGCTCGTAATTACAATGCTTCTAGAGATCAAGAAGAACGTAACGCTATACTGGAGCAAGTGAAAACCTTACTTACTCCTGCAAATCGCATTCAGCACGCAACTGATGGCCGTTTTGAATTTGATGGCGGGAAGAAAATGTACCTTAAAGGTACTACGGATCCTATTCCGAATTTCCTAGCTAAAAAACTTATGAAATGGTTAGAAGAAGGAGTGCCGTTAGACGGTTTGATAAATTTCTGGAAGCATCTATTGCTAAACCCTGATAAAACTGTTAGAAAGCAGTTATATGGTTTCTTAGAGCATAATGGACATCCCATTACAGAAAAAGGTTATTTCTTAGCTTATAAAGCTTGTAAAGTCAAACAAATATTTGATACTGAAACTGGAGAGGAGAAGGTTCAGTTTAAATATAGTGAGGATACAGGTGAACAAGAAGAGAAATATACGCAATCTTTAACGTTTGCTCCGTACCATAGCGGTGCGCATGGAATGGTAATTAAGTGTGGTACACCAATTACTATGCCAAGAGTAGACTGTGATCCAGATCCTGAACGTACTTGTTCCGCTGGCCTCCATGTAGGGTCAATGGAATACGTTCATGATTTTGGATATGAGAGTGGCGTAATTCTAGAAGTTCTTGTAAGTCCTCGCAATGTTGTAGCAGTTCCGACTGATTACAATAATACGAAGATGAGAACATGTGAGTATTTCCCTATTGCTATTAGTAATGGTGAGAATGAAAGCATATTCCTAGAGTCTGATTATACTGCATTTGATAATCCTCAAATGAAGAAAGATTTACAAGAATACGAGTCTGCTAAAAGACAACAAATTAGTGAATTAGAAACTGAGTTAGCTCAGAATTCTGAAATAGCTGATAGTCTGATGGCATAATTATAAATTAGTAAGAGCGGGCCCGCAATAGAGTTTCCTCCATTTGTACTCTATGGGCCCGTCCCCTTACGCTTTTTAACTATGAAACAACTAAGAATAGAAATACCAAACTTTATAACTCACATCGCAAAAACAAAAACGAAGTGGGTGAAAATAAATGGGCAGAGACTCTATACTGGTATGAATCATCATTTGCGCGCTCTTATAATAAGACGTATGCATACATACATTCAACAATATATTCCTAATGGGTTAGATATTAGAAATATGGGACCTATAAAAGTAAAATTAGAGTTACATACTGTGATAAACCACGGTGATATTAGAATGTATAAAGGTGATCTCCGATGGCGCCCTCCAAAGAAAGGTTATAAACCCAAGTGGGATGTAGATAACTTATGGATTTGGATTAAAAGTTTCCAGGATACTATTGTTGAGATGGGATTAATAGACGATGATAATTGTGCTGTTATACCTAATACAGGAGAGATTGAATTTGTCCCTGTAGAGACATTAAAAGAAAGAAAATTAGTATTTATTATAACAAAATATAAAAGAAAATAAGATGAAAATAGAACATGTAAGCCATTCATCTCTAAGTGCCCTAAAAATTAGTCCCCAATACTTTCAAAAATATATAAATAGAGAATTAAAACAAGAAGATAGTCGTTATCTAGATCTTGGTAGTGCAATTCACTGTTACATATTAGAAAATAGTACATTTAATGACAGATATATCGTATCCGATGTTCCTGTTGTTGGAGGTATGATGGGTAAATTTGTAGAAGCGCTTGTAGAGAATGAAAAATTTGTTAACACTAGTGTGTTAGACGGTACCGAAGATTCCCCAGAAGAGTTTGTATTACAAAATACAGATCATTTATATCAACATTGTTATGATATATCTGGATTTAAAACTTCAATAGCTACTGTAATAAAAAAGTTAGATAACCCTGAAATTAACAGTTATGTTACTCTTTTAAGAAACTCAGTTAACAAACATATTCTATCTCAAGACGAGATGGAAACAATACTTCAGTGTGCAGCATCCGCAAGTAAACATGCCGTAGCAAGTACGGTATTAAATCCTGTAGAAGCTGAACCTGAAAAAGAAATTCTTTGGACTCACAAAGATTTTAAAATTAAATCAATTATTGATAACTTAATACTTGACAAAGAAAAGAAGATGGTTACTGTAACAGATTTAAAAACAACTTCCAAAAACCCTTATAATTTCCTAGGATCTTATATATCTTATGGGTATTATAGGCAAATTGGAATCTATAAACAAGCAGTTATGGCATACATGACTGAATTGGGATTAGATTTCGCGGAATACGATTTTAAAACTTATATAGTAGCCTTACAAACGACTGGACTTTGTGAGTGTGTGGTATATGAGCCTGATAATCTTGACTTATCTATAGCCATTGATGAGTTTGAGAGCTTATTAGACAGGCTTAAATGGCATCAAGACCACGACCATTGGGATTACCCTATGGAGTATTATAACAATAATGGCGTAATTAAAATCAAATTATCGGATGAGGCTATTTCAAGAATTAGAGAAAATTCGTAAAGTAATTAAACCAACTAAAACTGTTGATTTTATTTTACCTCTAACTGGATATTCAAAAATAGATTTAGAACCCTTTCTAGTAAACGCATATCTTGGCGATGTAAGTTTATTAGACTGGGATCTTGAATCACCTGATGTATTTGCTCTACTAAAGTATAGCGGACACATTAATTTTTATGATCTAGAAAAAGAGTTAGAAAAAGATGAATATTTTAAAACGTCATATTCGTTGTTTAATGGTACATACATAATGTTTGTATTTACTATTGGACCAACATTTATTGATGATTTTAATAAGTTTATGGATGGTAAGTACTCAAAACTTTCTCACCCCGCTAAAATTCGTATAATGAGACATCGTAAAAAAGATAGCCCTATGCCGCTAATCCTCGATAAGGATAAGAGCCTCCGTCAGTACTGGGAATTAAAACTAGACGCGGAGTTGCCACAAAAGTCAGAAGTATGGCCTATTGTACATTACAATGAAGAATTATTCGATAAAAGGGAGTTCAAAGAATTGATGGGAATAAATGAAGATCTACCACCTAGCTTGCGCTAGTTGGTGGGTCTTCTCCATCATAATCCTCGTTAGATATTCCCAACTGATAAGTGAACATTCCCCTTTTTGTAGCACCTGAGGCTTTGTTGTGACGCTTATGTCTCTCTTTGATTTTTTTAAGTAGAGCGCATTTTTCATATTGCTCTCTATCTTCATGAGAATAATAATCTATTAGTACATCAAAAACTGTTAATGCATCATAGTCAGTTAAAAGCCAGAATAACTTATTAGGAAATACTTCAAAATCATAATTATTTGTTATTAAAGTATATGTATTTTCCATAGATTGATGTTTAATTTCTAACCGCTGTTCCTCGGATAACATATCTAATTCCGGATCATCACTATCATAAAAATAATTATCAAAATTGTCTTCACTCATTAATTCTATTTTAAATCAAAAAACTTAATTTTATCTTTTGGATCTGTACTCCATTCTTTAAATGGTAACGCATTCCTAATATATTTGTTTATTTTAGGATCTCCTTTCTCGTATTGTCCTGTTTTTCTCTTATATCTTTCATAGTCTTCTCCTAAAGCAATACTCCAACCATCACTCCATATTTGTCTTGCTAGTTTTGCATAGGCTTCTAGTGTAGTCATATTTGCAGCTGGTGTTCTTAAGATCTCATAGAATGAAGCTCCTAGTGGATTATAGAATGCAAGTTCGGATTGTACTCTCTTCATAGTATATAATCCATACCAATCTCCTCGTGATCTTTCTTCTGGCTCATCTTCAGAACCAAAGAAGGCAAATCCTGCTAATGTTAATAATTGAAATGCCATCACTTCACCTATAGAACGTTTTATATTTGCTTGCTGCCATTGCGCAAGATCTTTGTAATTCTTACTTAAAGTAAAAAATTGTAATCTATAAAAATCTCTTCCTAATTTACCTATAAACTTTAAAGCTGTAACATAATTACCTTCTGAATAAGCCTCTCTTCTCTCGTTCCAATTAGGGCCTTTTCTATCAGAGTCTTTATTGTAGAATAATTTTTCTCCCCCTTCAAATCGACGAAGGTACCCAGGTATTAACCATTTACGGAATTGTAACGCCCATCTACCTGCCGCATACTGTTGTATAGCTGCTTTATCTTTTTCATTATAAATACCATGCATCCTTTGATAAACGGCTTGTATTTTTTCTGCAAATAGAATTCTTTCTGTTTCACTAAATTGAGAAGATACTTCAGGGTCTAATACTAACTTTCCATCTACTACCGAATAAGCATCCCATAAATTAGTAGTTCCTTTAGATGTTTCGAATTTTTTACCAATCATCATTCCAATACCTAATTGACTTTGGATCATATGCTCACCTGCTGACATCAGAAAGTATAAAGCGCCTGTATTCATTCTAAGACCCATCTTCTTATGAGAAAGTCTTCTACCATACTCATCAAAGTGTTGTTGCAGATCAAATAATTGATTAATCTGTCCTAGTTTAGATTTTGGAGCTCTAGCTAAAGTATCTGCTATAATCCCAATACCCCCAACACCATCTGCTGCTGTATATCCTAGGTAAATTCCTTTAGCTCTTGTCCAATTTTTCATAGTTATATACTCACCTGCAAAAGCTTCAATAGCATTCATTAAACTACCAAATGTAATATTTGCTACGGCTGCAATATGATTCATTGCAAGTACTCTTAAACTTCCCATATTTAATAATGCATCGTATACTTGTTCAATATTAATTTCTTTTCCTCTTAATGATACAACACCTTCATGCTTTTTACGTTTACCATAAATTACCATATCAAAATAAGCTTCTAATCTACCCCAAGCTCTTGAGTCTTCTCCAGATATTGTAACATCTTTACCTGTAATTGTATTCTTAACAGGCATACCAGCTTTAAGTTTTCTAACTCTACGAGTTCTTACGAGCTCTTTAGCCATTTCTAGTTCAGGTAATACTTCAGTCATTTCTTGATAGTTTGACGCCATAGTAGAATACATTTTTATCATACTTCCTAAATCATAAGATAAATCTGATGGGCTTAATTGTCCTTCCGCATTTCCTATTCTAGTTGAATAATGAATAGGGACATAGCTCATAGGATCTCCTACCGCATCTGTATATTCACCCCACATAATATTATCTTCTTGTTTACCGAATAGCTCACCCATCCTCTCTCTAACAGCATTATAAGGTCCCATAAATATTCCTCTATGTTCTTCATTCATAAATGCTTTTTCAGCTACTGTTGCTCTTAATGATGGTAACATGTACCCTCGTTGATAAGACTGAGGTAATTTACTTTGAGCTGCTTCATAATTAGAAGCAAAGAAATTAAAGAAAACTCTTCTAGGGTCAGACTCTTGCATATCATTTAACTGCTTATACTTCTCACTCTTATACCCTTCAGGTGATGTCTTTAAATATTTATTATAATTACCATTCTTTTGTATATCCTCTTCATAGAATTCATTCCAAATAAGCTCACTCATACCATAACCTTGGTCTGTTTTAGTTTCAATAAAATTTCTTTGGGCTTGTCTATATTCTGGTACATATTCAGTAACTACATAACCAGTTAACTTACCATCTTTATCATTCTCGAGCATAAAATCATATAACTCTCTATACTTCCAAATTGCTACACCGTTAGCATGTTGATGTTTTTCTAAGCTAGTTATAACATCCATTAATTGTCCTTTACCGTGCTCAAAATCATACTCAAATCTATTTACTTTACCTCTTTGTATAGTAACCATCTTATCTATCATAGCTAATGACGGATCATTAGAGTCTCCCATTGCGGCTAGAAATCTTGCTAAGAATGTTATATCTCCTCCTGCAACTTCTAACTCTTTCATAAACTTCTCCGGGTTGTTTTTATATGCTGGATTAGTAGTTGTTTTAGCAAACTTCTCCGCTATAAGTGCTCTATTTAATCCTTTAGCATCTTCTAGAATAAGATCTCTCTTAGCTATAGCAGGCATTACATATTTTTCTAATAAATTCTCATAGCCTGATTGGGCCAATAAAGGCGCCATTAATGTTATCTCCTCTAAAGAACTAAAGGCACCTACAAATGTTAAAAGTTGGCTTAACACTTTTGGATTTAATGCATCATCTTTCTTTAATTGATTTAATCTTCTATGCGCATTATTTAAATCCATTACTGCTCTCTTAACAAATAGAACTAAACCTTCTTTTTCATTAAGCATTTCCATTTCGTTATATACTTCTTGGAGTCTATTAGCGTAATCACTATTTCCTGGTTCCTTAGAATACACATTAATTCTGATTTCTAATTGGTCTTTGGCTTTCTCAAATACTTTAAGTACTTGATTAAACTCATTTTGCTCCATCATTGTATTATGATTAGGGGCAATAAACTCAATCATTTTATTAAGTGTTTTCGTAGGAATAGGTTCTAGATTATTCAACTTAGTCATTATTGGAGCAGTAGATGTAGATATTTCTGCATTAGAAAAAACAATCTTTCCTGCTTCAGTCATAGTCACACCAGCTTCAATAGGAACTATATTTATTTTATCCACCTTAATACCTTTCTGTTCTATAATATGTTTATATAGCGAAAGCTGAATACGATATTTATTAAGTAAATTATTTTGTATACCTGCTAACGCCCCTTTAAATGGAGGTAGCTTTTTCATTATATTACCAAACTTACCACGTGTTTTAGTTTTAAAATCATGAAGAATTTTTTGACCATTAGATGTTACTTCTATAACATCAATACTACCTGCTATTAAATCCTGTGGATCTCCTACCATAACTTCAGAATGTAAAGTACTTCCTGCAGCCTCTTTACTACGCACCCACTCTCTAAGAGATGGAATTGCACTTCTAAACGCTTCTGTATTTCCTTTAGGCAATCCATCTAGTATAACTTCCATGTCAGACTTATTAATAATACCTTCAACTAAACTATGTAAACCAGTTCCCATATCATCTCTTAAGAAATCCCATAAATCTTGGACTTTATCAGGAGTATTAAATGGATCATTATTATTTTTATTTTTAGTTGCTACTTTTGTTGCAATCTCTTGTTGTTTAAATGGGTCTTGGAATATTTCCATTAAATTGCTCACCCTATTCATCTTAACACCATCCATTTCATAGTATGGAGAAATTTCTGTTGGGGCTGTAATATTACTAGATTCATCTATAAGTTTATCCATTTTATCTTTCTCAGTGAACTGTCTTAAGTATGGTATTTTACTACTAGCTGCTTGTGTTGCTCTCTTAAGTAGATCAGAAGGAGTTATTTTTTCTCCTTTAGCATTTCTATATTCTAAATTACTTTTATTTAGAGCATAAAATTTATTTACTCCTATGTTGTCTATGCTTAAACCGCCTGGGTTTATACCTTTTATAATAGAATCAGCTGCAGGCCCAAGAATATTACTTAGTTCTTCGTTTAAACTAGTGATCTCACTTCGCCTTCCTCCAAAGAATCTCTTTATAGAATCCCATACCTTTGCAAGTGTAGCTAGTAATCCGGTTCCATAATCTTCGGCCACTGTCTCTCCTTCATACTCACCTACTATATACTTAGCTAAAATTTTACCAGCCGCCTCTTTTGCAAACATGTCAGGAGTATTATAAATATGTTTATAGTCATTCTGTACTTCCTGGTAAGTTTTTGTTTTAACAACTAAATCTAATAGTCTCTGCATTGGAGCGTTGTCCATCATCTCTACAAAAAAGTGTGCCGCCTCTTCAGGTAATGTAAATCTGTCTCTATTGTTATCTACTCTAACTACTCTGTTTAACATATCTGCCACACCTATAGCATCTACTCCAAGTTTTTCCTTAAGGTTATCATATTTCTTTACAGGAATACCAAAGTTCTGCATTAACCACTGTTCAATCATTTGGTCCATATTTGTTAGAACCGCTTGCTTTACATCTGGTGTTAACTGGAAAAGATCATTAAACTTAGTTTCTTCTCCCTGAATCATATTATCTAAAGTTATTTCAGTAGGTACAGGAGCTTCATGTATTAAAGTATTCATTGGATTAATACTAGTTACCTCTATATTATCAGCCTGCATTTCAACTTGTTTGAAGCGCTCTCCTAGTGGAGTAATTTCTTGGTATACTGCTCCAGTTTCAGTAGTGTAACGCATTTTAAATAATCTAAACTTACCTTCCATAAAAGATTTAAAGTAATTTACATTATTTGTACTGCCATCTACCTGATCTACAATTAGTTGTGGCGCATTATCGTTATGAATAAAATATTCATTCTTAGTTAGACTATAATTTTGTCTAACTGCGTCTGAAGTTTCTACTGTCTTATTATCTACAGTCATTAAGAAGCCATTATCAGCAAACATAGTTCTTATAATTTGCTCTGCCCCGCCTACAAAGTAGTTTTCATAACTCATTGTTCTTTCTTCTTTTCTGAAGAAATCTGTTAATCCTGAACTTTTCCAATATGACATAGGCACTAAATCTACAAATGAGTTTGGTCCCATCATAAATCCAGATGTAACTACTGAGTACTTAGCTAAATTCTGAGCTAGAGTTCTTACCTCATCTCTCGGATCAACTAATAGTTCAGACCATCTGTCTGTAATAGCATTTAATTGGTCAACCCCTAGCTTAGTTGTATTATTAAAAGCTATCAGTTGTAAGAAATTATCTACATTAATGTTTTGCTCATGGCCAAATAACATTCCTAAGAAAGGATCGTTCTGTAAACCGTACTGAGTCTTTACCCTTTCCATATTCTTAAGAAGAGAATTCTCTTTAGTAAATAGTAACTCTTTAAGATATTCATTATTCTCATAAACCATAGACCCAAATGGAGAGGTCTTTTTAGTAAGTGCCCAGAATAATCCTAAGCCATTTATAACTTCAGTAAGTTCAGGAGTTAGTATTCCATTTCTCTGACCTGTTGCAAATGCTATATCTTGTTTAAGTTGAGAGAATCCTGGTCTACTATAAGGAACAAACTGTGATACAAACTCTGTAGCCGCATCTAATCCGTATACTCTATAAGCCTCTATTCTTTCATTGGTTTGTTCTATATTAAGAGAGGACTGCGGTCCTTGTAAATATTCAACTTTATTACTATAGTTTTCAATAAAACTTAATCTAGACATATTTTTAAGAGTCTCTGGTGATACTGCTGCATTAAACATTCCAAGATCTCTTCCTACTTTACTGTACTTTAAAAAGTCAGCTAATATTTGTACTTGTTTTCTCGCTACCCCTGGATCGTTTAAGTTGGCTGTTAATGATTCTGATAAATAATTTTCAGAAGGAGTAAATATTTTATCCCCGCCTATTTCTCTAGCATTATCAAACTCGACTCCTAAATTAAGTGATCCCGCTATTTCCTTAGCTATTTGTAAATCAGTTATTTCAAGCCCCTGCTTGTAACGTTTTTCAAAGAAATCTCGTAGTATAGGCTGATTAATAAAATCTAGTGTAATTGAATTATTAAACCCGGATCTATTTAAAAGCGCTACTACACCACTATTATACATTGTTACACCTACACGTCCAATTCTTTGGTACTTTGCATTATCTAAAGATTCATTCTGATCTTCCGATAAATAACTAGATATAAACTTCCCATCAAATCCTAAGATTCTATTTAAGGCGCTATGCCCACTCTTGTTATTGCCTTTAATGTTTACCTCATAGCCTTCTTTTAATTGTAAATTAACTTGCTGTGCAACCGAATGTCCTGTAGCATGTAAAGAAAATATACCAATAAGCATTGATGCATCTTTATTAATTTTTTCAAGATACATATCTGCAGCAAATGAAGTACTATTAAATCCAGATAAGTTAGGAATAATACCTTTAGACTCATACTCTTCTAATTTATTTGTATAAGTAGGAGAATCTAATGGATCTAATTGTTCAACAATATGATGCTTAGATGTTATAATACCATTTCTTATATCAAATATTATATTTGTTAATGCGGCATCTGATAATCCATCAAATGATTTCTTAGTATTATACTTTTGTAAATCAAATGCGCCTATTTTAGTTTTTTGTTTTGATAATTCAGGCATTAAGATATACATCTTATCTATATCAAAATCAGAACCCATCATTGTTGTAACTTCTGCAGGTAACATAATAACACCTCCCATATTTTCAGGCAATATCTTTACTACCTTAAGAGATAGCATAGAGTTTTTACCCTGTGTAGGAATCCTGTATCCTAATAAATCATATATATCTGACCCATCAATTACTTCTCCAGGCTTTAATCCTATCTTCACTGCTAATTCATAAGGAAGTGCTACCTCAGCATACACTCCACCATTCTTATGCGGTTTAATTTGTAATCTATTATCTATATTATAACCAAACTCAGCTACCTGAACTGCACTCATACCGTTGAAACGTTGTTTAAGTACTGCATTCTTATACATAGATAATAAAATAGCTTCAAATCTTTTTGCGAATGGGGGGAAAGATAATGGTGCTTCAAATCCATAAACATTTACATCTTGCATTAAACGTTCAATATTTAGAGCGTTATAATAATTATCTGCTAGATCTCTTTCATCTAGGCTGTTTGTAATTTCATCTCTAACTTTCTTTAAGAATTCTAATTGTGCTTTACCAAAGGCTTCTGCACTCATTGTACTTCTATTATTAACAGCCTCGGTATAACTAGGCATACCTAATCTTTTAGATAGAGCTTCACTAGATCTTTTTATACGTTCTGCATAAGTATTGTTGTATAAGTCAAGTACTTCTTTACCTGATATACTAGAATCAAACATATTATATTTATTATCTAGTGCTATATTTGCTAAAGATAGTTTAGCCATTTGAGTCCCATCTAAAGGGGCCTTAGTCTTAGTCTCAATAGTTTGAGGACTTCTAAGATGTTTAGTCTCTAACTTATTAACAGCTATTTGGTTTAGATCTTGTTCTGCTAGGTCTAAAATTCCTGTAGCTCCAATTTTAATAGCCGACTCAAAATTAACCATATCAATAGGTCTCTTGGTATCTTCCATTCGAATACGTAGCTGATTCAAAGTAACCTTTCGGTTCCCTGGATCTTCTTTAAACTGTTCTGTAAACTCTCTAATCAATGGTATTGTAGAATGTTTAATCTGTTCCCAAACTATATTTTCATTTCCTTGAGAGTCTATTTGTATTCTTTCACCAAAGTAATATGTTTTTCTAGGGTCTAATAATAATACTCTTGATTTAGCATCTCCCATCAATCCTTTAGACCAATACTTGTCATATGCATCTATATGTTCTTGAGTCCAACTTCCATCAGATTCCATTTGTTTTCTGTGGAAGTCTAATGTTGTATACCCTTGTGCATCAGTAGAGTTTACTCTCAAATATCCAGCTGCTATTCTTTTAGCTGTTTTAGAATCAACTTTTGCATCAATTAATATTTTATATATGTGGTCTTCACTGTTTACCATTACATCTGCTAATATAGCGTGTAAAAAGTGGGAAGGTAATCCATATTGATTCTCTTGATTATATACCGCATCTATACCAGGTGTAATACTTTGATAAGCTCTCTTTCCAAATTCAATAAATGGATTTCCTTGTGCATCTGATTTATAATATGCAAGGTCTGGCCCAAATGTTGTATTAATATAAGGTTTATATACTAAATCATTTATAGCAAACTCTTGGAGTGCCGGTAATATACCCGTTTCTGCAGTAGTTTTTCCTTCATATGCCTGTGATGGTAAAAGCTCATTCTCATAAACGCCGTTTGGTTTTCTATTAACTACTCCTGCATTTACTAAAGTTTCGATAGTAGATTCCATTTCTTTTACTACATATCTTTCTAAATGAGTATTCATTAACACAGTCTGTTCTGCAGTTAATTCTATAGTCTCATTCTCTCTTAACCTCCCTTCAGGAGTAAAGAACTTCTCTGTATTTAAAGAAGGGAATTGTACAAATCTTAAACCTGCACCTTTATTATCTCCTTTAACTTTTTCATAGTGTACATATTGTGTCTGTTCATCTAGTGATATGGGATTAGGCCCGAATAATTGTTTGTTAACTTTTGATATTCTTGCTAACTCTCCCATAAGTGCAGGCTGTAATAATGATACCGCTGTCTGAACATATCCATCTTGTCCTAAACTATTAGATCTCCAATACTTAGACCTCGGTCCTATCTTTGGAAGTGTTATATATTTAGATTGATTTTTATCTCCTTTAGTTCCAGTATTAAACTTACTGTAATTTAATCCACTGTTGTAAAACATAATAAACCTTGTAACAGCAGAAAGAGCTTGGTCCATTTCATCATAAGCACTTATCTTTCCAGCATTAGCGGATTCTCTAATTACATCGAATGTACTAAGTTGGAAATTGTTTCTCATTTGCTCATCATTTAATAGCATATTTAAAATAAGATGTCTATTATTTTCTGATGGGCTGTAGAATACATCACGGAATCTATTTAAAATAGCCTGTCTATAGGTTTCATCCGAACGTAATTCTAATGTAGTTTTAGAATCATATGTATTTAAATTAATAGAATAGATTGGTTTTCTATTCCCTCCTAAAAACGAAGCTGCATAACTATCTATACGATATTTTGATTCTAATCCTGCTAATCTTTTAAGAGCGCCAGTCTCTGAGGTTCCTTTTAAGTAAGGATTATTAAACTGCATTAATGTTTTCATGATATGCTCAAACGAACTATTACCAACCATATAACTATTAAGATCTCTTACTGTACGAGTTTCGTCATTAAATAGTCCCATATAAGTTTCCGGGCTTAGTTTGAGTCCTGCATAATCTAATGTATTTTTAAAAGCTCTTAGATAGTCTTTTTTAGTAGCACCTTCTCTGCTAAGTCTAGTAGTAGTATCATATAACTCTTTTAGTTTATCTATAGCAGGAGCGCTCAATGCATCTTCTTTACCTGTTGTAGGTGAATAAATAGCTGTCTGATCTCTAGTGTCTACCCATTTACGTATAATCTGATTCTCTAAACCATTACGATTAGTTTCAACAATTTTTGCTGTACCGTCTTTCTGATAGATAACAGTTTCAAACCTGATGTTTTGTTTATTAAAGTGTGATACAAATTTATTTTTCCACTGCGGAGTAGCTTCCTGGTATATTCTAACTACCTGATCCATCATTGGTAGCCCATTTTCTGCTAGCTTTTCTAATTTAGCTATTACTTTACCTTGTGGAGAGTTTGCTAGGTTTACAGATAAGTATGCATAGATCTCATCAAATGCCATAAACTGAGGAAATCCAAGTACTTTACCATGTACAACTGCTCCCTTAGCATCACGCTCTACAATAAATCCTAATTCAAATTTAATCTCTTTAGCTAATGTTTGTTTAACAGGACTATTAAAAAAGTTCTGTCCAAAAATTCTTTCAGTAGATTCTGTTGCCTCTATTGTCTCTACCTGCTCTTCTGTTAAAGCTTCTTCTATTTCAGGGTTATTGTAATTTATTTCTCCCCCTTTCTTAATTTTATATTTAATACCAAACTGAGATCTCAATCCGCGCACTGCAAGTGACATAAATCCAGGACTAGCTACATTGCCGTATTCATCAACGACATCATACCATACATCTGGTTTAGTTACATTAATTGCATTGTTACCTTTATTCTTAGTATTTGTATCCTCACTTTCTGAAAGCTTTTTACCTGTTGTTTCCCAAGCTTGTCTGATAGATTCATAAGCACCTTTTAATTCGTTAGGCTGAGTTAAAGCATCTCTCCAAGCTCCTGGAGTTTCTGTTTCTTTATACTTAGCTTTCAAAGCTTGTGCTAGTTTATAATTAATATTATTAACTATCTCTTTTGATTGATCTGTGTTGTATCCTCTCTTCGCTCTTAGCTTAGGCGTCCTAACTTCAGATAAAGTTTTAGCTTCCGCAGCTGTATATTGAGTGAACTCTCTGTTATTAAGATCTCTGAATAAGTATTCGATTTCACTTCGTGAGCCTAGCATATTCTTAATTGCATACCACAAATCTCTAAAGAATCTTTTTACAGCTCCTCCAAATCCTTCTGCATTCTCAGTTAATTGGTAGTCTTTGAATGCTTCAGCTAATCTTGTCTCTATATCATTATCTTCAAGTTTTTGAATCTGTGCTGTTAATTTCTCTATGACGTCTACTCTATCATAAGTTGCCATTTTATTTCTATCCAGCGTAATATTCAGGCCTCCTAAATCTAAGTCTAGTGATACTGAAACTTCATTAAGCTGTGGATTGTCTATTGAGATAGATGTCATACTTGAAGAAAAGCTTTCAAAAAACTTTAACGTTTTTCTTGCTCCCTCTAATCTTTGTGAAATACCCATTTTTTCTAGCATTTCCATCTCAATAGATGATTTCTCATCCTCAGTTAAATGTAGATCATATATTCTACGGAATGCTTCCCAATATGCAGTTCCGGCTAGTGCGCCTTCTGCTACGGTCATCAATCCATTGTGATAATAACCCCATGCCTGTCTTCCCCAATCAAGAGTCATATATTTTACTCTATTTACTACATCTAAAGCTTCTTCACCAAATCTATCTAATACCCAACTCTTTTCAGTCTCTGTCATAAGATCATATCCAGGACCTACTTGCTCATACTCACGTAACTTAACATCAAAATCATCATCTTTAGTAGGATCTACCCCTACAATAACCTGTTTACCTGCAGTACCGTCTACATAAGTTTCTGCTGTAAGAGGAGTAGTTACTGTCATTGTACCTCCAGTTGATTCCTCACTAGTTGGTTGTGTTGAGTCTTGTTGATCTATTGCTAAATCTACAACAGCCTGACCAACAGGAGAAGTAACTCCTCCCTCTAAAACTTTTCCTGTTTTTAAATTTGTTATTGTTCCGCTACCAACATTAAAGTCAACTGAATATTTAGTACCTTTGTAAGTTACAACTTCAACCTCACTAGTTTGTGGTGTTGGTTTAATTTTTCTAGAAAACTTAGGAAATCCATCTTCTGTTGTTCCTATTTCTTCCCATCCTTCATTTATAAGATCTTGAATCTCTTCTGAACTTTCTGCATAAGTAGTTTCTATCCCTAAGTCTTTTAAATCTTGTGGACTTGCTTCAATGTCTGCTTTAATCTCACTAGTTTGTTGTATAGTATCTCCTATAATATCTCCAAAAGATGTATCAGAAGAGGACTCAATTACAAAATCATCTTCGCTATTCTCTGGTACTGGAGTAAGAACAAGACTGTCTGATAGCGCTGCTGGCATTACACTCTCTGCAGGTGTAAATGCGGTAGGCTCTACTTCTACAAATAGTCTAGAATGACTTATTCTTTGTTGCCCTTTCCCTGGTATATCTGTAGTTAAGATATTCATTTCTTTTAAGAATGAATTGTAATCAGAAAAAGCCTGCTCTCTTAATGGACTTAAGTATGAGTCTGTACTATTTATTTTATGCTTTTGTATATTGTATACTTTAGTTTTTAAATGCTCAATAAGTGCATCTCTTATTTCCGTCGGTGCTAACTCTAAGCTATTACTACTACGAAGAGTATTTCGTTTAGCACTCATATCATTTGTAGCTACTATATCACCTTCTTGGGGTACTAAATTCCCTTGCTCATCATATTCTTTATATAAAAATTCTCCCCCTTCTAAAGCAGACTGTAAGTTGTTACGGGTATTACCTTCTCTTCCCTCCATATTATATTGGATACCTATAACCTTTCCTCTAAATGGGAACTTAATTACAAAGTTATCCATTGTTACATCAAACTTTGCTGCAAATGTTTTGCTAGTTTTATTTCCTAATTTAAATTGTGCATCTGCATTATTACCCCTTGGAATATATACTAATTGTTCAACTAGTAATCCTTTTTCTTCTGCAGTAAATTGATTACTAGTTAAAGTATCTAAAATATTTCTAGCTGCTTCATCAGTTAGTCTAGATGTTTGTAGTCTTACTGGATGCCCAATACCATTTGCACTCTTTATTTGTACATAAACTCTTCCAGGTTCTGTATACTCTGATTCAAAATTATTTTCATTTGTATTGTTCCAGTTAATCCCCTGACCTCCAAGATCTACACCTAGTAATATATCTTCCCCTAGAACAGATAATGGTTGTTGTATAGATTTACCATCATGTTTTAAATTCATAAAGTAACCTGCAGTTTTTCCTGCTATTGTTGCTTTAATATCTGCCTTACCTGGATTCTCTCTTATAAACTTAGTAATCTGTTGTCTTAATACACCATTAGTACCTATAGCTTTTTGTGAGGAAGACAGCTGACTTAAAATAATATCAGGATTAGACGCTAATCTAATAGTAACAATACCCTGTCCCGCTTTCACCGGCGTAAAGTATGGCCAGTTCTTTTCAATTCTTAATATTACTTTTGTGCCTACACCTAGTTCAGGGCTATTAAGAAGTTTAGTATCAAATACATCTGATACTTTTACTGCATCATCTTTTATTTGTACTCGTACAGCAGGACCTATTTTGTTCCCCCTCTTCATTTGAAACTGTACTAATTCTTCAGTCTCTAATACTTTTGTACCCTCTTTCTTTACTTTACCTGCTTCATTTAATAATGGTTTAAACACATAAAGTTTTAAATAGTTTGGATCATTATTTTCTAATGCTTCTAATTGAGGGCCTGTAAGCTCATCTAGAAATACTAAGTTACTTGCTTTTCCTGTTGGGCTTTCTAGGATTTCTATCAGGTTTCCGTTTGAATCTACTACATTTTGATACTCCCCAAACTGGGTCATTGTAGCAAAAAATTGTGGATTCCAACCTTGAGGATAAGTTTTTTGAAGAGCCCTCATATTTATTGTAGTAGGATTGTCTTCAATTATTATTACTTCCGACTGCTCTTGGGCGGTTTGCCCTGATTCCTTACCCGAAGTAGCTTCGACAACTTCCAGTTTTTCTTCGTTTTGAGATACTGGGCTTTGCTCCACTTGGTTCCATCCTCCCATTGCTTCTGTGCTCGTATCCAGATCGTCGATAGTAATGTCATTCTCTTCTACTTTTTGTTTAGTATTTTCTGTTAGTACAGTTTGATCCTCTAAACTTTCCGTGGTTTGTTCTACGGCTGGAGTCGCGTTACTGGTCGTGCCTGCTGCAATGGCTTCTGCTTCTTGTTGTTTCTGAGCGAGTTCAGATGTTTTACTCTCTCCCATTTGGTCTTGCTGGATAATTCCTTTTGTAATTCGTCCGGTAGCATCCGGTTGAGTAGTGCTAATTTCATTGTATGTTGTTTTAAGATTATTAACTGTTTCTTGAAGTTTATTTGTTAACTGTATATTACCTGATCTTAGTACGGCTTCATTTAGCTCTCCAGTAAGAACGTTTCCGTTCTCATCTCTAGCAATTAAGCCTTGCGTAAATAGGTCTGTTTGTCCGTAACTCAAAATGTATTCATTACCTTGATACTCTACAATCATGAAATCATCTTGAACTAATTCTGTAAATCTAGTACGCTTTACAGCTTCTAGTGTTTCTATTACATCTGCTATTTCATATGTAACAGAAGGACTAGTAAATGTTATTTTTTTACCATCCCATCTAGTTAATGTAACAGATACTACATTAGCCTCACTATCATATTCTATAGCGCTTGAAGGCTCTGAATTAAGATTATTATAAAACTCTCCATTAATATTAAAAGTTTTACCATCAGCTTGAATGCTAATATCTAAATTAGCATCTCTTAGCATTAACATATCTAAGTATCCTAATGTTGGACCATTGGTAAATTGTCCTTTAGAGTTTCTAAATACTTTATTATCTTGTTCTTGAGTAATAATATACTCTTTATTAGTTTCTCCTTCTCTAAAAATAAGTTCATTACTTTCAGTGTCCATATAAAGCATACCAACTTTATCACCCCATACTACAGTAACATGTTTTGTCATGTTATCAAATAGCTCAGTGATTAGAAAGTCTTGACTTTCCTTCTCGCCATACATACTTTTATTCCATTCTGCTTTATTTTCTCTCTGCTCTTGTTCTATCTTAACTCTACGAGCTTGTTCTTTTCTTGAAAGTTTAGGATTAAATAACTCTTCATGCATTTCTACAAAAGACTTGTTTATATCTTCACTTATTTCTTTAGATACCTCAGCTGCTTCTGCACGCATTTCTTCTACTATATCAGCATATGCTTTTTTTGTTTCATGGCTTATAAATAAATCTATAACTTTATTTGCATACTCAGCTATAACTGGATTATTCATAAACTCAGCAAAAAATTCTTTAATTTGCTGCTCTGTAATATTAGGATTTTCATTTAGTAAATCCCTAAAGTCTTGTTTTATACCATTGTTTATAGCCTCTTCTGCTCTACTTGCAGCTGAACTTGCTACCTCTTCTCTACCTTCTGCTATAATTCTTTTAACTCTATCTTTTTCAGTCTCCTCAGCAAATGCCTGTTCCACTTTAGCATTATCCTCTCTCTTCCCATTTAGCATGTCTTGAAGCGCTGTCCATGCAGCATCTCTATTAAGCTCAAATTGTCCTTTTCTTTGTTCTAGGTAAGCCTTGCTATCTGTGTTAACTTCATTAAGAAACTTATTTTCCGCTTCAAATGCTTTAGCGTCATAACTTTCTTGTGAATCCTTTGCCAACGCCGCGGACTCTTGCTCTGTTTCACTTTGAATTTGTGTTGCTTTTTCAATTAGTTGGTCTAAAAACTGCATAGTTTCTAGAGCCTCTTTGTTAGATTCAGTAGCTTCTGTATCAGGGTTTGTACTCTCTGTTGCAGCCTGCTGTCTAGCATAAGTAAGTTGATCTATCTGTGCTTGTATAGCCTCACGTTTAGCTTTTAGCTCATATCTTTTCTTTGTATTAGGCCCTATTGCAAATTGTTGTTGTGTAAAAGCATCTGACTCATCTAGATTATTAATCTGTTCGTCTACAGCATTAACTAAGTTTTGATAAATATCAACAGCCATGTCCATATTAGTAAGAGCGTTTGCTACACCATAACTATATTTCTTTCCTGTTATTCTATTTACATAACTATTAAATTTCTTTTCAGTCTTAAGTATTAAGTCAGTTAAAGCTTTCCTATTAGATGCTACTTCATCTCCAGTTACTCCATACTCTCCTAATAGTTCTTCATATATAGGATCCGCAAGCATATCAACTAATAAATCTGTTGTACCTGCACGAGCAGCATTAAGAGCCAGTCCAAGAGCCATTAGTTCGTCCTGCTCTTTCATTCCATTTGTATCCCCTCTCTGCTCTGCTTTTTGTCTTTTCTTTAAAGATTCTCTTAAGACATCAACTCTATTATTTATTTCTTTTATAGCCTCAGCATCCTTAGCCTTTTGAGCTTTAGCATTTTTTGCACTAGATACACCTGTAAATATTCCTCCACCTATTGCCCCCATAAAAGCAGCTGTCCACATCTCACCATCATTTGCATATCTATTTAATCTATCTGCAAAACTACCATCTATAAAATCTCTATTTTCCCATCCTGTATTTCCTGCTAATACATCTCCATAATGTATACCTTCTTGCATGGAAACAAAATTCCACATCTCTTCAACTCCTTCAGTAGCAGACCAGAATGCCCAGTGTCTTGCTCGTGGAGTTGCTGCTAATACTTTCCCAAATCTAGTTTTGGGTAATTTAGGATTTTTTAAAATAGCATTTTGCGCTCCTTTAGCAGTTTTTGAATGTCCGAATAGTCCTGCTCGAGTAGATCTACCAACTCCCTTAAAGAAAAGAGCTGATTGTGCTATATCAAATACAAGGTTAACATAGTTCATGTTGTATGCCTTAGCTGCAGATTTACCTGCTATATGTTTCGCTGCAGTTTCTCTTAAGTTACGTGCGTCTAAACCAATACCTAATTTATCTAACATAGATCTTCCATCCGGACTTTTTAAATAAGCATCTAATTTTTCTTGGTTCCCAAAATAATTAAAGTTTTTATCTTACCCAAGTTGAAAAGTTTCTGCTGCTTCTCTATAGTTTTCCATATGACGAGAACTAAGTCCCATAATACTAGACTTAGTTAGCCATTTAGCAGTTCGACTTAAATTAAGACTATTAGCAATAGCAGCATTTGCCTTAGCTGATTTTAAACCTTTTGTGGCAACATTTAATACTCTTAATCCTCTGGCTGCCATACCTACTCCTTTAGTTACAGCGAGTCCAGGAAGAAACATAGATATAGATGAAACTATTGACACTCCATTTGAAGCCCACCAATCTCCATCTCCCCATCTAAAGTCTTCACTTGTTGGTTTTAAATATATAGGAGTTTTTTCTCTTGCCCATTCTCTTACATCTTCTCCGAATCCTGTAATACCATTAGAAAAGTCATCGGATAAATCTCCGTCCATAGCATCCAGAATAGCACCGAAACCTTGAATGGTTCCTCCCACTATTTCTCCCATAACAGCTTGACTTAAAAATCCTCCAAATCTTGACCATCCAGTTTGATCTCTGTGAAGCTGTCTTCCTATATCACCATAATCTTTTACATCCCAATCTATATCTGAATTCTCATATATATTTCCAGGAATTACAGTAGGTCTGTTGTATCTATTATTATCAAAATCTAGTGCAGTCTGATCATTGATAATGTCAGTCATATCCCAATCTCCATTAGGAAGTTGATATTGTTTAGAAACAGATGTTTCCTTTGGAAGGTTTGTAGTTGGATCTAGAGACTCATTACCAAGACCCTCAACGATAGGTAAACCCGACGTAGGATCTACCCCGTCGACTTTTTTTTGTTTTTTTGCCATTTTAAACTAATTTTAGTTTCTATTTTGCCCATGACGGATAAACATATCCGCTGGATGCACCTGGTAATTCTCCGAGTGACCAGTGCCACCACTCTTTATCAAACTGTTTCATGTTTGGAAGAGGATCTGCCTCTCTGTAAACACTACTTGATTTATGCATATCTTTAACCACCTGAGGAGTTTTACCCATATGGTCAAACAATGAAGTAAGTGAAGTATTAAAGTAATCAGGGAATATTTTATTTCCGCCGGTACCTGTTAACTCACTAACTTTGAATCCACTTCTAGTACTATTAGTTCTATCATACCCTTCAGAGGTAGTATGTGCTCCTTTAGTATTAGTTCCTATACTACTAATATTTCCAGTTTTATCTACTAATATGTAATCATACATACCTACAGTATTATCTAGATCTATAGCTTGTCCCATCACATGGAAGCCTCCCTCTTCAGGATTTGCTACCGGAGGTCCTACTTTTCCACCAGATACCCAATCATCATACATATTTTTTTGTTGTGCAAAACTTCTAGCTCCACTGGCCAAAGGTAATGAAAATTCACCATTTACACTAGAAACTGGAACTAATTCTAAGTCTCCATTATTTAATAGTGTGGTAAAGTTCTGTGTACTACCGTCATTCATAGTTACATCTGCATCCTTAAATTTACTAGATATTGTAGAACTTAAATCATTATGACGCTGTTCTCCGTAAGCCTTACTTTGATATGCTAGAATATCTGCTGTCTGTTTATTTAATCCTTCAAACCCATTATTAAATGTCCATCCATTATTAGTATTATAAGAACTCATCTGAACATCATTTACTCTTTGTTCAGGTAACATAACTTGTCCTGGTCTTAAATTAGTTGAGAAGTATTCTCCTGATACATCTATACCCCTTGCTTCAGAAGCTACATTTACAGGAACTCCTTCTCTTGCTATAGGATTTGGATTTTGTTTAAATTCATTTGCATAGAATGCTTTAGACCCTGCATAAGTTGGGTCATTAAGTGTTATAAGCATACCTATCTCTTGCATGTCACTATCTACATTAAATAGTTCGTTCCCTGTTGTATATACAGGCTCCCCATTTATAACTGTTTTAATAAGACCCGCTTGAGGTTGGAATATATATTGTTCATTTGTAATAGGTGTACCATCTGGGTTTTGATTAAAGTAATAATATCCAAGTGGGTTATTTTCCCCATCTTCTGCTGAAGACATACTTATATTTCCTGGAGATCTACTAGCTCGAGCAAAGTCTATTGAACCTCTTTCGTTAGCATCCCAGTTTTGTTTTTGCGCTTCTGTTCTTGGTAATGTAACCATCTCAGTCATACCACTACCATCACCAAGAGGTCGTTCAAATTCTCCTTGGTTTCTCCAAGTTCTTCTAACCTCATCTGGCGCTTTAAATACTAAGTCTATAGTATCATTAGAATCTTTACTATCTTTAGGTAATGTTAGAATACCTAAGTATTCACCGTCTGGTGTAGGCTGTGTTAGCCATACAAAGTTATCTTTAAATTTACCTTGTAAGAAATCATCTACAACATCTTTATTAACTTTATCTTTACCTGTTCCTATAATATCAGCCCACTTAACCTTTGAACCGTTAGTTAAAGTAAACTCAGTATCTGCTTGTCCTAGTATTGTAGGTAATTTTTTCACAAGTTCTGTATCTACTTTTTTACTTCCCGATGATGATACTGTAGGAGCTTGGACACCTCTTCCATCAAAGTAACCATTGTTACTCTGTATTACATTTACTCTGTCCATCAGTGGAGAATCTTCACTTCCACCCATCAATGAAACATTATTAAATAATCCTTTAGCTTGATCCATATATTTAAAGATATTATCCTGAGGACCTTTTGCATCTCTATTAGTCTGCTCTACATTTTGAACTTCTCCATTAGCATCAAATTGTATTGCATTCCAACCATGCATATTCCAATCCGGATTAATTGTTCCATCTTGTAGAACTCTGTCTACATAGACATATTTTCCCTTATCATCCATATATTTAATACCTTCAGCAGTCTCTAAAACAGCCATATCTTTTGCGGCTTGTTGAGTTAAACCTATTAAAGCCATAGAAGATTGTTCATACTGGAACTTAGCATTATCTATTTTTGATTGCCACTCTTTATGATACGGATCATTTAAACTATACTGACCTTTAGTAGCTTCATACTCACGTACTAAACTTTCATAAGTTACTGAATTATCATTTACTATATTTACATACTTATCAATAGGATCATTTAAATCACTTATTAGTTCACTTCCATCTGCATGTGGTGTTCTTACAGTACCTGCCTGGATACTACTTTGTGCTCCTACTTTAACTACCCAATCAGATTTATCAATAGGATATTTGTTCTTATTTCTTTGTGAATTATCATAAGTTCTTTCTCCTGCTTCACCTGTAAATGTATATTTCTCACCCATGTAGCCTACGTAATCAGTTGATGCCCATTGGTTTAAGGTGTTTGGATCATCTTTAATCTTTTGAAGAGCCTTCTTCTTTGCTACTGCCATAGGATTCTCAATCATACCTTCTCCATCTGGATTCTGAATCATTGCTGGAGGGTCTCCAAATACAGCATTAATTGCATGTGTTGCAGATCCCATTCTCCCTTTCTCACCCATCATTTGAACTTCTGCAGCTATTTCTAATTGCATATTGTTTGGTAAATATGTATAGTTTTCTAGTGCAGATTTATATATTTTTTGTCTAGTAATAGCTTTACGCTCATTCATAACAGTTAATCCTGTATTAGGATTTTCCTCTGTCCATTTAGTCCAGCTTGCTTTAATAGGATTAAAGATTTGTTCATTAGCTGTTTTTATTTGTTTAGAAGGTTTGTGTATTCCTGCATATGTATAAGGAGCTAAAACTGTTTGGCCTGTTGAATTCACTTTCCATCCATCTGTACTTTCATTATCTACTTCCCATTTATACCCACTAGGAGAGTTTTCATCTTCTACTCTTTTATATCCAAAATGCGTCTGCTCAAACCAGTCTCTTTCAGCCCCGAATAAAGGATTGTAATCTTCCGAGTAATTTCCTTCCTTTCTTGCTTTTGCAATATCCGGATCTAAATCCTCTTCTAAAGCTCTAGTAGTTTCTTTAATAGCGTATAGATTTCCGTCATTAAAATCTAGGTCTAATTTATTTTTAATCTTTGTTAATTCAGGAACCATGTCAGCATACCTTCCCCCATGCTTATCGTACAATGCACCCAGTTCTGCATCTAAACCTTTTCTTATACCTCCTAATACAGTGGCATGTTGATTTGTAGATGCTCTAACTTTAAGTATTTCATCATCTAGACTATTATTAAGCTTCTCACCAGCATCGTGTTCTTTTTGTACTTGGGCATATGCCATAGACATTTCCTTAAACGGAAGTCTAACATATGTATTTAATAGGGGCTGTTCAGCCGGTTTCATAAATCTATTTACTGCCATTTTTTATTGTATATATTTTCCAATTATTTCTTTTAACTCAGGATACTTTTCTATAAGTTTATCCAAGTCACCGCTTTCTGATAGCTTATCAAAATCAATACCTCCATCTCTATTAATATACAGTTCTGCATCTGGATATATATGTTTTAATAGTCCTTGTAATTGTTTATCATGAGCCATCTCATTCTTCATCTTAGTTTGCAGTTGATTGTAACCTGAAAGCCCTTCCCATCCTTTAGCTTCAAATGCTTGAACTGCTGCTCTATTCTTAGCTTGAGCTGTATCAACTCTTACGCCTTCAGCTCTATTATTTTCTCCTAAACTAAATAATGATTCATTTGCAATCTTTAATCCTAGTTGATCTGCTTTAGTTTTACCTTCAAAGAGTTTAGCATCCGCTTCATTTTGGAAGTTCTGACCTCTTAATAATGTATTCATCATACTACCACTAGAACCATCAGACCCTTCTCTAGCTAAATATTTTAACTGATTAAAATTATCTTCATTCTCTTTTAAGGCTGAAGTAATATCTGTATTAGTAAGAAGTTCTAAGTTTTGTCTTATCTGAGCTTCGTTCTCATTCTCTATAAATGGCACTACTTCTGGACTCTCCTTACCTTTTTTCCTGTTATAAAGCGTTGGGCCAAGATTTAGAAAGTGGTTTAACAGATCCTTAGTACCAGTTTTTGCGTCTTTTCCGAGTTGTTCATTTCTTAACTTTCGAGCTGCAGCTGCCGCCTCTTCTTCTGGAGTTAAAGGTTTATTTTCTTCTGCTATTTTTTCTAAGTTTAGAGTTTCATCAAACTTCATTTTCTCTCTATTGATAATAGATCTAACATCTTCTTTTGATTTACCGTCTGCAAGAAGTGATGTTTCTAAATGCTTGAAATACTTACGCCTACTTAAACCAGCATCTGCTCCATAATTAGATTCCCAATTCATAGGAATACCACTATTATAATATCTTTGTGTAGCTTTAGCTTTATTAAATGCCTCCATATCTACAACTCCTTCCTCATTTGTAAAGTCAGCTTTATTAACTTTATTTGTACCTATCCCATAATTTCTTTGTAATTCTTCATTTCTCCAGTCACTAAAGTCTGATGATAAATAATCATACATTCCTTGTGGACTATCAAAAGTATCGTCCCCTACTTTGTATCCTCCCTCTGGATAGTTTAGAGTTAACTCGTCCATAAGTTGACTCTTCTCGCCCATATAGTTTTTATCTAACGTAAAAGTTTGATCATCGTCTCCTAGAACAAATCCAGAATTATATTTCATATACTGATTAAAATCATAAGGTTCAAAATCAGATCCTCCATTCTCTGCTTTAGGTAATCCATACTCAGCGCCTACAAGTTGTTGATCTTCAGCGCTTAACTGACTCATATCTATATCTCCCATAGGATTAGCTGCCATCCCAGCTTGTTCTTCCATCTGATTTGCTGATGCAGACAGTTGAGATTGTTGTTGCTCTGCCATGAACTGTTTAAATAAGTCTGGGAAAGCCTCGTTTAATTCTTCAGGGGCAGCACCTCCTTGAACCATCTCCATAAATTTAGATTGTCTCGCAGACTCTTGTTCCTTTTGTAGGTCCATAAGTTTTTGATTCCAAGCCTCGATCATCGATGCGGCTGTAGTCTTTGTGATACCGTCTCCATTTTCCATTTCTTTTTTAAATCTTGATATATGACCTCCTATTCTTTCTGCAGCTTCTGCAAAATTAGATTCCCATACTTTAGATTTAAGGCTCTTAGAAAATACATATTGGTTTCCTCCGCCTTCTACTATCTCCCCTGTATGTCCATCAGGATCCGTAGTCTCATGAGAATTACCTTCTAACATAGAAAGCATTGCTTCATTTGGTTCCCCATCTAGTTGTTGCGTTTCTCCTGTAGTAACTGGTACTTGCCCACTTTCGTGCATAATAACTTCTCCTCCTTCAGCCTCATAGTCTGGTCCTTGTTCTACATTTCCACCCGCATTATATTGTTGTTCTATTCCTTGTGATTTAAATTGTTGATCATGGCTTAATGGATTTACTACACCATTTATCATAGCAGCTGTTAAACCTGGTTGGAATTGATTAGCTCCTCCCATATTCATTTTAGGTACGCTTCCACCATATCTAGCACTTGTACCACCTAATACCTCACCATAGTCAACTGCATCTCCTAGATCTCCACCTCCACCACCGCCGAACATATCTCCCATTTTACCAAAGTCTCCACCAGTAAACATTCCTGCAATCTCGCCAACAGCATCTTTCCCAAAATCATCCCAAAAATCAGGAGCTTCTCCATCATAAGCAGCTTTTACACCTAATGCATCTGTACGTGTTGATAAATCTAACGTTTCTTTATTTGCATTTTTCTTATTTAAAGCTAGTAGATCATCGCTAGCTCTAGAAGCATCAATCTTATTATCAAAATGGTGTTTCTGTTCTCCTTTATACCCCCAATAGTCTAATCCAAGATTAAGTAATGTTCCTAATCCTGGAACTACATAATTAAATGTTTTCATAAAACCAGTATCTGCCACTTCGCCCATCTTCATACCAAAGTTATCATACCTAGCATCTGCATTAGAATAGTCAGATAGATGTCCGTCTGTAGCGTGCTTATATAATCCTTGCCCCATACCAAGTTCAGCTTTAGGCATCTTACCCTGATAAGTAGGCATCCCTCCATATTTACGATAATCAAAGAATTTCTGTTTGTCTTTTGATTCAGTAGTTTCTTCTTGGATAGGATTATTCCCCATACCTCCAATTATGTTTTCACTTAAATCCATAGATCTATTACTCTTATCTACATTACCAAAATCATTCATCTCGTTAGAGAATACTGGCATCTGATTAAAGTTAACATCATTTAAAAATAATTGTTTCAAAGCTTCTGGATCACTTGAGCTTTGCATTACATCAGAGCGTCTTGCATTCTTTGCAAACCACATCTTAAATGTTGGATCTTCTTGAGGGCTGCCTGCACTCCCTCCCATTTCTTTTTGTTCTACTTTTAAGGGATCTACATTTTTAGCATCCCTATTGATATTAAGATTTAGGGTTTCCATTTCCTCTTCAGTAGGCTTTACTCTAACTTCTTTAGTTCCTTTTGGATATTTAAAACTATTAAATAAACTATGTTCATTGTCTTCATAGTTTAATATATTTCCCTCACCATCAGTAAATACTGCGTTTGGATTATTCTCTTTTGCTTTTGTATTATAATCTCTTTTATACCAATCCCATCCTGCTTTTATTCCTGTAGGCAGCATAGAGGCTAACCAAAGAACTCCTTTTCCTACTGCTGTCTGTGGAGTTGTTGCAGGAAACAGTGCTGCTGTACCTCTAAGTAAATTACTTGTACCATACATTAAATCACCAAAATCATCAAACTCTGTATTGTATAATTCTATACTACGTGTTTGATGAGCGTCTATAGCTTTTTCATATTTTGCTAATTCTGCCGCTGTCTGTGGAATAGTCTTGGATGTATCTGGAAAATAATCAAACCATCTAGTATTTTTAAAAGCCTCTACATTCTTAGTATCTTTCTCATTATCCCAAGTATATGTACTCCTCTTCTTTAAAGGATTCCCACCACTGGTATGTGTATTCCAAACCTGAGCTCCCCTCTTTTGCTCATCAGTTGCGTTTTTTGGATGTGGATGTGGGTGAGTGAATCCTCCCTTATCCATTTTACGAGGCGTACCCCCATACTTCATCCAGTATGAATTACTTTTATTTTTAGATGTGTTCTTTTTTCTTGCCATTAGCCATAAGTTAGATCCACAAAAATATTAAAAAATTCTTTAATAACCAAATTTAACGGAACGAAGGTCTAAAAAATGTTTTAAAGTAGTGTAGAATAAACTTAATATTCCTAGGTTCTCCTACTTCTGTGTCATAATTATTATATATTAAATCGATAAACATATATTTATCTCTTAATCTGTCTTTGTTTAATCTAGATGGATCGTAGTTGAATACATTAAATATATCTGCATCTACTATATTCTCATCCATTATATTTCTTGGAACAGCCATTTGCCATTCTCTTTCTTTTTTCTTTATATTAGTCCCTGGAATTAAATCTACATATCCAGTCATTTGATAGTCTGTATAAAATCTTACTCTATCAAAAGTATTATCCTTAATATCTATTAATGATTGATTAGGAACTCCTGAATGTAATCCAGTTACGTGGCCCTCTGTAGTTGAAGGTTTACTACCTCTACCTTTACTCCACAAACTTTCCATATGATATGATACATTATCAAATACCTTTGTAGCTGCTGACTCCATATTAGAAATAAATGTAACCGTACTTGGATATATTACATCATAAAACTTACCATATACTCCATAGTTATGTAAATATAGATTATTTTCTTTCCATCCCGTTACGTCTGGGTCTTGTAGACATATGTCTTGTACATCAGGTGTTACTAAAAATGTGCCAGAATTAATATATATACTAGGATGAAAATCATAAAATGATGTAAATCCTTTAACTAATTCATTATAAGCTATAGTAGTACTTTTCTGACCTATACCGCAGTCTACATTAGCTACTATTAAATTACCAAAATCTATATCAGAATATCTTACATCTGGTTGAATTCCTGCTGGATAATCATTCCAGACTTGAGGTACCCATAGTAGAATGTCTCCAGATTGTATTCCATCTGGATTTGGTACTGGTAAATTAAAACCTGGGCATCCCCACTTGCCTATCATAACAGCAACAAAAGGTCCTACACCATTAATAAAGAAGTTAGTTAAAATTCTCCATTGAGTTGTAGATAGTGTCCAATCAAATTCTTCACAGTCTTCAGTAAAGCATGGATTACACTGAGGAATTACATTCCTTAAAGTAAGTTGTAATACTTCATTTGGGGCTGCACCAAATAGTAGCTCTTGTATGACAGCCTGTTCATATTGTTTTACAAAACCACTATCATGAAATGTAAAGAGAGCTTCATTATTCATAATATCATATGTAGATGTTACACCTTTTTTTAAGATAGGGTTATCAAAACTAACAGCATCTCCTTGTAAGTCATCCATAAGAAATGAATGTAGTCCTGTTACATCTGTTAAAGGGGCAGTTCCTTGACTACTATAACCAAAAATCTTTCTAGCTCTTCTATCAAAGAAATATATAGAGTTATCTGATTTAGTAACAGCCCATTGTTGACTAGATCCAAATTGTGTAGAGATGTATTTGTAATCTTGTATAAATGCTCCCGCCCCTGAACTTACTGTTCCTAATTGTAAAGCTGTTCCATCTGATGCTTGTACTACAGCTGTTGGATTAACAGATAAAGCACCAAAACCAGTATCTTGAAACCAGTACATAGTATCATGCAATCTTGTTAATTTATTAATAGGACCGTATACTCCCTCTACATCTTTATAATCATTTATTAAAAATACAGCCCACGAATCAGTAGGCTCGCCATTAATTTTTGTTTGTGAGTAATAGATCCTTGTATCAAACTCATCTCCAAAAGAGAAAGTCAATGGTAATGGAAAGTAATTTCTAACATCATTCTTGGCATCATATGCAGCATTTAATAAATACTCATCATGTAGTTGTGTACCATCATTTGGATAAGACCCTGTTACAGTCTCTTTACTCGCAAAGTGATACCCGTGTCTCCATAAAACATTTCTATAATGACATTCTAAAGGAACCATACATGCTCTATGGGCTCCCCATGTTGCGTCACTAGGAATCATACTATTAATCCAAGCTCCTGTAGCACTGATAGTATCATAATTATCAAAAGCGCTTTGTCCCCAATTCTTATCAAACTGTGTAAAATCATATATCTGACACTGGACATCTCCTCCCCATATTTCCGTAGTCATAGTATTTAATAAATTTGTACCTGAATTTATTGGATAGAAATGACCTGTACTTATATATTCGCTATAAGTTCTGGCTCCATATGTAGGACCCCCATAAGGATCTGCATATCTTTCATAACTAAATGTTGATCTATAAGGAACATGAGCATATCTAACTTCTACTCCACCACTAACTGCATCACTAGAAGCTCCCATTAAATGATTAGCCCCTGACCAACGACTTACATCTCTATCAAATGTAACTAATAAAACTTCACTACCTATAGATCTTGGTCTATTAGAAGTCCAAGTAAAGGTTAATGTCATTGGAGTTGCTGATCCGGCTGCAGGTGGTAAGTAATTATTCGCTAATCTATCACCTGGATTGGTTACATTATAAAATGAATATTCTAAACTTTCATCTGCTGTATCATCTACAAATCCTGCATCTGGAACCCAAGTTCCCCAATCCAATATATATCTATTATTAGCCGGATCCATTCCGTTTAAGTTACTTATAGTTCCATCAACATAATCAATCTGGCTACTTTGTATTGAACCATTTATTCCTCCTACTGCTGTAATACCTGCATAATACTTATACCAGTTATTTGTATAATGTTGTATTTCTCCTGCTATACTACCCGTAGTAGGCCAGTAACTTTGGTTTAGCCCCATATTATTATTAAAATGTGGTTGAAATACTTGATCTATTTTAAGATAGTCTCCTCTAATTACAGGATAACTTACTTCTAATCCTTCATCTAAATTCATCTCTTCGGTTATATCACTATTCTTCCAACCTAAAGCGCCGTACAATAAAAGTTCATGCTTTCTAGTTTTACATACATTATAACCTAAATGGTCATCATTGTCAGCGTTACCTGTTTGCCATGAGTCAATATTACAACCTTCAGTAGCACCATCACAATATGCCATAGTCCATCCTCCACAAGGCCAGTGAAAATATCCTGTAGTTGGTATCAATACAGAAGTATTATTTACTACACCCCAACTATAACCAGGTCCGCCTCCAGCCGGTGTTTGTGCCACTCGTTCATCCCATTCATCTCTAAGCATATCTAATCTATCCACGGTATGACATAAAGCTGTACCAAATTTAGATTTATCTATATCTTTTCTATCAACTCTTACAATAGAATATCCTGTAAGACCAGCAGCTATTTCAGGATTTATTCCTGCTAAATTAACATCAAAGTCTATACCTATCTGATTTAACCATACTTGTCCCTCCATTCTTAACGGAGAACTATTCAGATTAGAATCAACAGGGCCATTATATGTAGGACTATTAAAGTCCCATGTCCAACTTGACACTGCAAAAGTTCCTGTAGGCTGTCCGGTCCCTGTTGAATAACTAAATGGTATTTTTATATCACCTATCCAATTTACAAAACTTGCTTGTCCTTTATTATTATAAAACACAATACCAAATCGATATGTCTCTCCCCTAGCATAACTACCATATAGACTCCACTTATATGGAGACTTCTGATTATTAAATGTATTGTTCATAGGATAGTTTTGCACACTAATTCCTAAATTTTCAATAGTATTAATAAAAGCATTAGTAACCCCAAAAGAATCTGGGTTAACAAAACATGATGTAGTAGGTGAAGTATTGTGTGAATTACAAGAATCATCATTAAAAAACAGTTGATATTGATTATCTAAATTAGGACAATCCATTTGTGTATCTCCTAGATCTTGTTCTGTTATAAACCTATAACTTACATTAACCCCTGATCCCCCTAAAGTTCCTCCATCAGATTGGAACTGATATTGATCATTTGTAAACCAGTTCGGATTAAGTGCAGGGTTTTCAATGTTAAAAGGATTTATACAATCATGTTGTGCTGGAACATTTGCAGGTAATATAGTTCCCGGACCTCCTGCTGGATCTACTATCACAGAGGCGTCAGATTGAGAATCTAAAAGAGCCTGTGATGAAGAATTATATCTATAAGCACGGGCATCAAAATTAATATAAAATGTAGTGTTTTCAATATTACCAAAAAATAATTTATTATCTTTTGATTCAATAGTTTTTACAGTTTCGAAAGTAGCACCTAACCCAGTAATAAAATCTGTTGTTGATATTGGTATTTGATTTTCAGCGCCATTAAGATTAACTGTTAGAGTAGAAGATCCATTAATTAATTCTGCAAAAGAATATATTTCATCATTTCCTGGGATATTATCTTTTTTATAAACTGCAGCTACCTCTATAAGTTCATAAGAAGTATCAAGTTCACCTATAGTCCATTCAATTCTTTTTCCTGTAATCTTACCAATCTTAGTAACAATATCTCCTTCAGTACCTATAATCTTACAAAAAGGATTATCATCATCTACATCATAGATAGGAACTAAATTTGATAAAGGAGACCAATCTGTTGTAAGTCCTTCACCACTTTTATATCTATAAGAGCATTGATAAACACCTGCTGGTAATTGCCCACCATTTGTTATCCTATTTAAAATAGGCATTGAGAATGATGTTTTGGGAGCTAAATCTAAAAAAGCACATGGAGTAGACATGGTAAGCCCACTTGCTATATTTAATTTTCTTGGGGGATTATAATTGTCTGTCCAATATATTCCCTGAATATCTTTTTTTTCATATCTTCCTAAAGCTTCAATAGGATGACTTTTAGTAAAGTTCATACACTGGGCTCTAGTATATACACATTCAACATAAGAACGTATACCGTATAGATTATCTATAGCAGGTCTAATAAATAGTTTCCAAATCTGTCCTGGCCCACCAGGCTCACCTTCTATATTTGTAGTAAATAAATATATATAATCTCTTAATTTAGTATATCCTATAACACTAAGTGAAGGTTGCGATGGAGCTAATTGTATTACATCTGTAAAGTTTTGAGCTAACCCTGATACAAGAGATGAAATAGAAACACTTCCTACTTGTTGTACTGTCCAATCTGCACCTCCACTAGAAGGATACGCAGTAAAATCAGCGTCAGTCGGTTTACCCCATAGCACTAGAGTGTTTGAAGACTCATCATATATATGAAAAAATCCGTCTAAACCATCAGCTAGGTATGAAGGGGGGCTTGTTAATACAACCCCATTTAAACTCCACGCCCCTGCAGTAATATCTACTAGTGTTGATGCTAACTGTAATATTGGATTACCTCCAGTATTAGTAATAGTAATACTATAATTACCAAGTCCTCCTACAGAAACATCAACAGTCATACTCCAAGTTAATCCTGATAAGTCTGTCCCTTCGCTTAATCCGATTTTTATAACTTTAGGAGACGTTGGAATTTCAAGCATAAAATCATTACCTTCAATATTAACCATAGCAGCTCCCTCCTTTCCAGAATTTGCTACTATTCTAATATTGTTAGCTTCGTAGTACTGATCACTTTTCATAGCATATTTAGAAATATCCTGATTCATACCTTGATAAAAAGTATTTAAGCTTACAGGTATTTTATTTTCATCTTGATTCTTTTTTGCCATTAGCCTACTTTTCTACGTTCTTGATTTCCTAGGTCAGTATAAAAAGTTTGATGTGCTGTTTGTGATGGTTTTAATTTTAACCATTGTAATCTGATGTTATCCATCATATCTAGATTAGGCATGTTAGCCGAACCTCTAGCTTGTTTAACATACCACTCCCAATCTCTTTGACTATCTCTATATAGATTTTCTGGCATAGTTCCTTTTCTCCATCCTATTCTATCAATCATCATAGTTATGTATGCTTTTAAAGCTTTTTTATAACTTACATTATCTGGAACCATTGGATAGCCTTCATGATCTACTTTGATTCCCCTGAATGCCATCAAGATACATCCGCTCTCAAAAGAAGTAACAACAAAATTATCATTAATATAATAACAATCTCCTCCTTGATTTATAGTACTTCCTTGCATAGGAAAGTTATCTTTATTTACTTGTTTGCCATCTATAAAATTTGTAGTACCGCTTGTTGGCGATGTAGAAATAGCTCCAAAAGTTCCTGTACATAACTTTAAAGGATTACCGTTATAAGATATAGAATCCATAATATGTAGGTTACAAGGAAGAGGGGCTCTATGTTCTTTTACACAAATCTCAGCTACTAGTTCTTCATACGCTAGCCCCGCTCCGATTAATTCTAAGGCTTCTCCTCCCCACTCTATCACGTCCCAAATATCTAACTCTTCATGAATTTGAGTATCTCTATAGACACCTTCTATTATTTCTTTTATGGATGTAAATTTATATATCATTTAAACTTTTTTTATCTATTCATAATAGTCCACTTTTTTCCCTTTTAATAAAGAAGCTAATCTTCTTTTATTAGTTCGAGTAGCTTGAAAACTATATATAGTTTTATTCTTTACTATAGCGTTTTTCTTTGACCAAAACCATCTATAATTAAATCCATCTGTATGATCGTTTAGATGATAAACAACCTTCTTATGTTTATTAGTCTCTTGCCAATTTATTTTTAATTTATTCTTGCCTGCTGAATAATTCATTTCTTTTTTTAGTATTCGAAGTGATCCCAATCTATGAGGCATTTTAAACTCTTTAGCTTTTAGGAGGATTTCGTCTATGATTAATTTATTAAAATTTTCACATATACTTCTATACTTTTTATAACCTACGTCATAAAAATCATCATACTCCTTATAAGCTTGAACTAGTGTACAACTAGTTTGCTTTGCCTTGGTTAGGAGTTCCCCGCACTGCGGTATCCTCCTTTGCGTTGTTTTCGTCATCGCTTGGTGCATTTAAAATTATTGCAATTCTTTTCTGTAATATTATACTAGCAACCTGTTCTGCCATAGATAAGGAAATAGGAAAAGGAAAGTCCCAGTCATACTCACAAGATGAAAGGATAGGATTCTCTGACGATGTACAATAGTTCATCTTCCAAACATCTTCAGGGTCTTCAAAAATCCCTGTGACTTTAACAGCGTCTATTCTCATATCGCAGCTTACATATAAGTGGTTGTTTTTAATATACCAACGTTGTTTAGAATTTGTATATTTATTATACTTATTCCATTTACGTCTGGTATCTGTAGTTTCAGAAAATGGCCTCATACCATCTAAAGATTCTACGGCCAATATACTGTCTCTACCATTTCGTTGAACTGATGTAGGGATGGGATTTATAGATTTAAGCACGTGGACTCCCAGATCAATCTCACAGCATTCTGAAGCATCAACCGGTGTTAAATGAACACAGTTAATATATTCCACACAAGACGCAGCAACTCTCATTTTCTTTCCTAACATTTGAGATAACAAAAGAGATCTCTCCTGCTTTATCCAATATGCTACTTGTCTAAAACTTATATCAGCATCGTCAGTACTTTCACCGCCGTATGCTGTATTAATTATGTCGTATACTATTGTGTTTAAATTTACCATTAGTTTAAATATTTACCTGTAAATAACCCTCACATCCTTTCTCCTTATTCCAAATATATGCTTGAGCACATCTCGATGCGGAATAACCCATCAGTTTGTGCCAAGAATCGTTAGCGCATATTGAAGGAATAAATCTTACTTTGATTCCTCTATACTCGTTAACCATTTCTTTATGTAGATGCCCACAATGAACTTCTCTAAACTTAGTTCGTGCAAACATCATTGGCTGCTCTGTAGCCATTATAAGTGGCATATTTGCAGCTTTCTCTTTATCCCCATGAGTAAACATAATCATGTTAGTTCCATACTCATAATACTTTCTCCCTTCTGTATCATTGTCTACAGTAACATTATCATCTTTCATATACCACGCAGATAAAACTTCACCTGCATAGAACATACGTTCATGATCGTGATTACCCTGAATAACAACAACATCTACTGGAGCATACTGACTTAGATAATTTATAGCTTTTATCATTAGTTTTGTATATCCAACAAAAGATTGCTGCCAATCCATTGTATCATCTTGAGGAGTTCCTTTTGTTGTGGCTCTACTAGCACCTTCAGAATTCATTCCATCATTACCTATAGGCAATAAGAATCTTTCTATATTTAATCCTTTTGCTCTCTGATGTAATTCTTGAATTGAATTCATATAATTAACTTCAGCTTGCTCCGGACTAATACCAGTCCTCTTACCATAATGAATATCCGGTAAAGATATTTCATATACAATAGGACTCTCCTTTTTTATATCATACGATCTTTTTAAAGTCGTAGGGGATATAGATTTTAAACTTTCAAAGAACTCATCTTTAACATCTCTCATTGCTTGATCTCCCTCTTTTGTTACTATAGAGTAACGAGTTTGACCCCTCATTGTTTGCCATATCTTCACAGACTTGACGTTGGATCGGTCTAATCCTTCTGCTGTTAGCAAGGAGTTAAAATCAGAATCATTCATATTGATATTATCATTATCAATTTCATCTTCTTCTCGTTCCCATTTAAATCCTCCAGCACTTTTACGCTGACCTTTTAACACTCTACAGATACTTCCTTTATCAATATCTGTTTTATCTGACGCTTCTGTTATGCTCTGGTAACGTCCTACCAGTTGACCTTCATACGTGATCTGTAATATCATATTTTTATTTCATTAAGTTATCGTATACCGTGAATAGCTTTCAACGCAGCTACATCTGCAGTTAGTGTAGCTACAGTCGCAGTAAGATTTGTTATTAAAGTTGTTGCTGCTGCAAGTTGATCAGTAGTCGTTCCAATATCTGATTTAGAAATTACATCACTCACTGTATTAGCCTCAAGTTCTGCTAATACTTGATTAAATTTCCAATCTAGATTAGAACCATGACGACCCTTTATTGGTGTACGTCCATTTTTTGTTTTTCTATACATATCTAATATACTCATTATTTTTTTATTTTTATATTATACATTAATCCTATATTATGAGTTTTATCAAGAACTCCGTATCTATAAGAGTAAGAAGTACCTCTTTTATCTGTTAAGCCTAACATAGGAGAGAAGTTGAATTTATCAGCATTCCCTCCTACTTCAAGACCTACATTCAAACTAAAACTAGACGGTTGTCTAATAATAGTTTGATTATTGTTAATAATTACTGTATCAATCTGAAAGATATACTGTGGAAACTTTGGTATATAATCAATCTTCTGATTCAGCATACTTCCTTGAACCTGTGTCCATACAGATCCTGTTAATAAACTATCTGTAAAATCATTAGTATATTCTTTTACACTATCATTTATTATTAATGGATCATCAATAGTTACAACTACTGTATGAACTATTGTATCTATAAACAAAACTGTATCTACAAATGTAGTTCTAATAGTATCAGTTTCAGTTATTACAATATCATCAGTATTAGTTCTACACCCCTCTGAATTAATAATATATAGAAAAAGAGCTATTAAAGCTATTATCCATATTTTATTCTTTTCCATTAGTTCCAAAATATTAATTTAGTTAACACTCCCGCAAGTGCTACCCAAATTGAAAATAAAACCTTTGTAGTTGATTTACGAAAAGACGTATTCTTATTCACTCTAGCTGTTACTCCTACATCTGGATCTAAAAGTTTTGTTTTTATAAATCTAACATCTTCTTTTATATCCGCTAGTTTCTCATCTAATTCTAAGTTTGTTATTCGTCTTCCCATTAACTTTATGTTTTTATTCCACTACAACTAATCCTAGTAAAGGTTTCATAATATTTGCATCTAGATTAAGATCTACAACATCTTCTAAATTTATTTGAAATAAGGTTACAGTAACTTTCTTGCTAAGAACAGAGTCCCATCTTTTATTGGCTTTTTCTAAGTTATCACCAAATTCAATTTGATTATTCTCTGACTTAACAGGTGTTCCTGTTTCGTCTTTAGTAGCTAGCTCATCAGTTAAAGCTTTATGCTCTGCATTAATTATATCTACAGCACTTGCAATACTATCTAAATTCTTAGTTATTGTATGCCATACTTTAGATTCTTTACTATTAATGTAAGCTAGTCCTTGACTAATAGTTAGTAGGTCTCTGTTTGTTATTTCAGTCCCTTCTGTTTCTTTCTTTTCTACTTTTAACGTCTTTACTTTTGTACTCATGTTATTGTTTTTAAATTAATATTAATTATTATTACATACTTGGAGTTATAACTATATATAACTGTCCAGCTACTGCTGCTGTTCCTAAATCTCCTGCTACTGCGATAGTCACAAACTGTGCATTTCCTGCAGCAGGCTTAATGATAATAACATGATCTCCAACCTTAAGACTTCCAAAGTCTGTAGTTTGTGATACTGATGTAGCAATGATTACATCACGTAATCCTATGTTATTCATCTCTGTTATTTTTTTATTCATAGCTTTTGTCGATACAAATTTCTCGAAGAAACGTGCTCCTAGAGACGCGACTTTGCTAAACATCGTAATGTCTGTCTTTTCTATACCCATTATTTTTTATTTTTAAATTTATTAATTATTTTCTTTACTAACTTCTTTCTTTCATGTTCTTGGGCTTGTTCATAACTCATGTTTCTAGTTACATCCCAATAATATTTTGACTTTTTACCTTTAAACATTCGGCAAATATATAAAAACTTTTTCACATTTAACAATCTGATAAATATTCTTTCCATAATTCATACAGCATTGAAGAGTTTAATTGCGCTATTGGATAATCTGGAATATGGAAAGCCATTCCATAATTACTTAATGAACCTCCTTGATACCCCGTTGGTAATGATGGATCGCCTCCTGCAGAAGCCCCCATATACGGATTAGGTATAGTAACATCTGTTGCTACAAAAGTGTCAAATCCAAATGCTGCTGGTACACCTACATAATCAGCGCAACTTATATGACCTTGATAACTAATATTTGCGCCCATAACCTGCGCACCTACAGCACCAAACATATGATAAAGAAATCCTATTTTTGCTTGTGCTACAAAATTTGGAGTATCATGTGAACCTGCATAAATCATAGTTTTCTGAGTTGTAACCCAAGGATTTAAATTAGCAACTCCATTAACATCCCATCCATATTGATGTAAGGACATATAGTTATTATAATCTGTTTTCCATTGTGGAGCCAATACATTTCCTGGATCCGTACCCAGACTGTTCCAAGTAGTTGCTGGTACTCCAGCCCATGTAGCTGCACTACATATACCTCCAGATTGATTACTTCCTGCAATATCTTCATAGTATCCATAATTTCCAGGTGTTCTTGATTCATCTTGGAATATTATAACTACTGAGTCTATATCTCCTCCTTGGAATTCATGATAAGGATCACTCATACCTTCTTTACCTAATCCGTCTTGCCAAGGATTAACTTGAGTAAATCCATCAGTTGCATAAGAGCCTGGTAGAACCATCAAACTTTCTAATAGTGGGCCGTGTGTAGCTGCATCATAAGCTGTTCCATTACAGTTGATTGGTGCTCCCCCTACTCCATTTACCATAGTGTGCCCCATAATTACTCTTTGGGCCGTAGGTAAAGTTCCTGTAGCCATTGGATTTACTCCGGATCCATTTGCTCCCTTATTACCACTTAGTGGATATTGTGTCCATGCTAACCAATCTTCTGGCGCTGTAGGACTACCTGGTGCAGCAGCTCCAGTACCATTACAATTATTACATGGACCAAACAGTGATCCGTGTGGCCATGCCCCTGGTATTATATATAGGTGCCCTGTATAAGAAGGGTAGTCAGCTTGTAATTGTTGGAAAGCTGGTATTATTGTATTTTGTTTAAAGTTGATACATTCTTGTAATCTATTTAAATATGTTCCGCCAAATGTTGAAGTTACATCTAAGAATACATATATATTACTATTACCAAAGCATCCTGTATCACAAGTTACTTCTTGGTCTGTTAGTCCAAATGGAACATTACAGTCATCACAAACATCTGCAACTTTATCAAAGAACTTTTTCATATCTATTTCATCTAAACAGTTTTCACACTCTGCTTCGAAAGTTCCTTCTTCTGGATCATGACTATCACAGTCTTCTACACACTCTTGTAAAGTCGTATATTCTCCTGTTCCCGCATAATTAGTAACACATCCAAATGCTGGGTCACAATCATAGTTAGGTATAACTCCTACACAAGTAGGATCTGCTGGACATCCATTACATGCCTGACATGCAACTAATCCTCCATTAGTATTATTCCAAGTACCACTTCCATCTCCTGGGTCAGTACAAACACTTACTCCATTATTTGTTACACAATTCCATGACTCTACATAACATGGTTGAACATTATTAATTACTGCAGTCTGACAATCTACAAGACTTGTAAAATCTCCAGTACCATTTCCTGGGTCAACACATATATAACTAGCTGTACCTACATCCCAAAGACAATCATAACTTTCATCAATAGTTGAACAACAACTTGGTAATGGAGCATTCTGGCATAGAGGAAGAGTTGCATAATCGCAAGGTAAAGTATAACATGGTTCACAAGCGCAAGGTCCAGTTGCTGGCCCTACACAATTATATCCTAATTCTGTCGGACAACAATCAGTTTCATTAAGGAACATTGTAGGACAATCTGGATAAGTACCTGGTCCACATCCTGCAGCTACTGTACATAAGCAACTTCCAGGACCTGCACATTCATAACAATAACTTCCTGTACAGGCAAAACAATCTACATAACTTCCTGTTACTGCTACTGTTACACATGTAGCTGGATCACATATTGAAGGGTCCTCACATTCTACTATCCAACATTGAGCTGAATTACCATTTATTTTTATTACTCCTCCTGTACTATATGCTAAAGCTAAATCAGCACTTTGGCATACATTATTTATTATATTATTTGCATCTTCAC
>Ga0233412_10000091_pt1 | contig 49177 bp, 48 predicted proteins | sample Na_anoxic_4_MG_FD_180667 | JGI IMG/M metagenome (GOLD analysis project Ga0233412, IMG submission 180667) | Seawater microbial communities from Saanich Inlet, British Columbia, Canada - Na_anoxic_4_MG | ecosystem: Environmental > Aquatic > Marine > Inlet | place: Canada: British Columbia... | reverse complement strand
AAACTCCTCAATTTCACGTGCTTTTTTTTCTTTCTCATCCTCGTCATCTTTTACTTTTGCTTGTATTTCTTCAATGGCTTCTTTCTTATACGCTGCCTCGACCGCGGCCCTCGCTCTTTTTTCTGTATCTCTTTTCTTTCTTCGTATTTCACTGGTAATGATTTTTCCTTTTTCTTTTGATGTGAGTTTATTTCTTGCTTTCCGACTATTCAGCATTGCTCCTTGTGGTGTAAATTGTTTTCCCTTCGTTAGATAAGACATATCTCGCATGGTTTGGTTTCCTGGTTTTTTTTCCGTATCCCAAGATAGCTGTGGTCTCAAACCCTTCGCTTTTTTTGAAGGTCCCTTAAAAACTTCACGTTGTTTCTCAAATCTTGCTTTTGCTCTTGCCAAATTAACTCTTTTTATTATTTCAGCTCTTTTTTGTCGATTCCTCTGATTAGTTCTATCAAATCCTTGTGAAGACATATATACAAGGTAAAGATTAAAATGAAAATTGAATGAAAATATATAAATATGAATAAGTAATCTAAATATAATCAGAAACATGAAATCTTTTAAATCTTACGCAAAAAAATCAAATACATTTAAATATTTACAACAGAAGAGTGACCGTTATGGTTTTGATTCTACAGAGTTACAGGGTAATACTGCTCATCAACTGTTGAATGCAATGACCAGAAAGGAAATTTCCGTATCAAATTTGGATATTGATATGAGGAAGGCATTCTGGGCAGGTGGAAGCAGGATGAAACATTTTGTTGAATACATGGATTGGGGAGTGTTTGAAAAGAATAAGGGTGTATGGATGCCTTATGAATACGATATAGATGAATTCATAGAGAATTATTTATATGAACCTAAAAAAACGCACTACACATTTGTCTCTATGGACAATTACAATGAAAAGGATTCGGTTCATGAGGGCGTATTGATAATACACAATAGGAGGGCGTATTACATTAATTCACACGGTAAATGGATGCCGAATGAACAGAATGGAAAGAAATACAAAAAATCAATCGATTACATATTTCTAAGAGAATTATTTAAATATGTGAACAAGAATCTCCCACACAACAGACGAATTAGTTTTACTGAAAAAAACTGTTATTTAGGAGCTTGCCTTCAGGAGTGCGACAACTATGGTTTTTGCTATATATTCCCATTTACAATGTGGATAATGATGAATAGCGATTACAATATGGCTACAGAGTTGTTATCGCATAATGGGATACACGCTTTTGTATATTGGTGTTTTAAAGACTTTAACCCAGTGATGAAGAGTGAAAGTGAAAAATGTATAAAGAATGGTCGTCATCAGAGACATAAATTTGATGATGATAAGGTTCAAGAATCTTTAGTGAAGAACGTATATTTCATGAAGAAGGTTTTAAACACTACAGTTAGCTACTTAACACAGAAAAAATTATTGAAAAAATATAATATAACTTATTAATATGACAGAAAATATAAAAACAACTATAAGTGCCTCAAACACTTTTTTTGATTTGGATGGGAATATTGTTCCTGCCGGTAATTATTATTTTAATATAAAAGAAATAAAGGGGAATGAATATACAGGAGATTTAGTTCAAAAAGGCATCTATGGTGAATTTAAATTTAAAGCGAAGGATTTGGTGAAGATGATGTCTGTAGGTCAAGCGAGACTTGCACGAAGAGCGAATATAGATGAAGTGGGGGTACCGAAATGCGATTCACCTTGTGTTAAACATAATAGAACATTTGCGAGTTTTTTAAGTGGGAGAGTAACAAGAAATACAGTAGTGAGAACGTATGATGAAGAGTCCTTATTAAATGTGAAGAAGGAGAATCCTTTATGTAGTATATGTTTAACAGATATAACGATAAATAAAAAGGAATTGAGTTGTAAGCATAAATACCATAAAGCGTGTATAGATAAATGGTTGGAGAATAAAACAACGTGTCCGATATGTAGAAAAGATGTTGGTTCGGAGGAACCAGTTCTTAGTTATGCGTTACCTACGTCATCATCAATGAGGAGAAGGTCTGTTAGGGATGATTTATTTGCGTCATCGCGCGATAGGAGTAGTTATTATAGAGAACAGTTAGAAGTGGCGAGAGCAAGGTATAGACGAGTGAGCGAATCATTTGGAAGGCAAACACAAAGAAATACATATTGGAGTTAAATATATTAAATATAAATTATGTAGTATATTTAATAATGGTAAAAAAGATAGAATATAAAACAAAAGAAGAAAGGCAGGCGGATGTAAAAAATATAATAAAGGAATTGAGTAAATTTGAATTAACATTGAGGTATGAACCAATAAAAAAACTATACAAACATTTTAAAGATTTTATAGATAATGGTTCGCAAATAAAGGTGAATATACCATTTCCAATGATAAATAGAAGGATAAAGGGCGAGTTAATGCCGAATAAGAATGGTGATTCAAATATTTGCTTGGCGAATGAGAAATTCAATTAAACAATATTATTACTAATGTCTATTTCATTATTACTAATATCATCAATTACTATTTGAATAGTTGCGGGGGGTGTAGGTGGTTTATCATCTTCATCTTCATTATCGTCGCGATCCTCTTGTTCTTCCTCCGCAAACTCTTGTGTTAAAATATCTTTAAATTTACCGATTCTTTTTGTTAAATCGCCAAGAGTTAAATTTTGTCTTTTAAGATCTTTATCTTCTCGTTCTTTTTGTTCTTTTTGTAATTTTCTGGCGATACTTTCAAGTTCAACTTCGCCGCGAATGCTTTTCCTTCTATTTTCGTGTGCTATAATAGCGGCTTCTATTTTATCATTTTCTTCTTTTAATATGACTTCTTTATGTTTTCTGGCGATTTCTTTCATTTCCATAGCTTTCCTAATTCTCTGTTCGTCGTCTATCTCTGTTCTAAATACATTAACGGGTACTAATTTCAATATGGGTGGAACAGAAAATAATACGGGTTCTCCAGATACATCTTGTAATATATTTTTATCAAATGTATTCAAAATATCTGGAGGAACGGGCGGACTTTGCTCTATTAATCTATCTATATCACTTCTACATTGTTTAATATAATCAATACCCGGCATGGATCGTTCATCTGAGGGTAATGATAATTCAACAGCAATATTTCTACTTAATTTAGAATAAGCTATACTTGCTGCACGATGACCCTCAAGGAGCTCACTAACCCTTAAAAATTGTGCGATCGTAGTAATAAGTCCTGCGGCCAAATTTAAGGTTCCTATGACTAAAGGAGCCCATCCTTTTATGGCTTCTGGAAATCCATTTTGTGCGAAGTTAGCTGTTCCTGTTATAGTGCTAATTACAATTACGGGAATTGAAAATCGCATATTTTGCTTTTTATATACTTGATAAGCTCTTTCGTGCATCCAGCGATAACAACCGGCTTGTTCGCTCCATTCCTTTAATATATCTTCTTGTTGAGAGTGCCATTGTCTTTTCATTTCTTCTGGATTTATTTTATCTTCATTAATAGGCATATATTATTAATAAAGATAATTATTTCTTCTGTATAATCTTAAGATAAAAAGATGTTGGAAGGTTGAGAGAATTTGTTGTAAGGGATATTGTTCTGGATACACCAATTTATACATTTTTGAATATTGGCCAATTTATTTTGATTTAATTTATCATTTTTTTTCTCTCTAAAAGAAACAATTTTTGTAGTAGTGATAATATTTTCAATTTGTTGTTGTCCGAAAATAGCATTTATTTCTGCTATTTGATTTTTAAAATATAAATTGATAGGTATATTTAAAATTTTCAGGATAGAATATACGTTAAAATCAATTGGTTTAAGAACAGTCAATACACGAAAAAACTTTTCAGAAATGATGGTTGTATCAATTTTTTTGAAATCAGTGCATATAATATATTTTTCAGAATTGGCGTGTCTTGACGTATTTGGTTTAGATATATAAACGTTATTGTAAAAACAAGCTAATAAATAAATTAATTGGTTTGTGGATAATAAAAAACAGTCATAAATTTTCAAAATAAAAGTGCCTCCAAGTTTTTGCATAGCGATAGCATACATAACTTGTGTTAAAATTAATCTAAAGGCTTGGTCTTCTTGATTATTAAAATCGCTTGAGAAATCGAATCCGCCATCGCCTGTAATAATATGAAAAGAATTTTGATGTCTTGCAAAACAATCTTTAAAATTGTCGGGGTCATATAAGTCACCGTTGCCTGTAGCTCCTTTTTCAATAATAACATTAGGATTTTTTTTTAAAAAGGTCTCACTTTTTTTCCAACCAGGAACATTGTTATTTTTTTTTTCAATTAAAGTCATACCGTAATATTTATCAAATTTATTTTTACGTAAATAAGCGGTTGCTTCTATAAATCCACCGGGTCCTTCGGCCAAATGATATGTTTTTATAGGGAATTGTTGTCCCAATAAATCAAAAGAATTATATATTTCAGTTATTTTAAAAAAAGCCCTGGAGATAGGCTTGTATTTACTAATAGAATAAGATAGATGTGGTATGTTGGTATGTATAAATTCATATGGATTGGTATATTTTTTAACAGTATCCCAATTACCAGAATATTCTGATATTTCTTGTTTTGCTGAATTTAAATATTTGGCCAATGATTTACTGATATATAAATCCAATTCTTTTTCTTTATCTTTTAATAAAAATTGAATTTTTATATTGTCGGGGTTTATTTCTTGTTTTATTTGATTCAATAGATAATATAACATATTTAATTTATTATATTATCAATACTTTAAATAATTTATATAAAAAGTCTTATTTTAATTCAACTTTCCTTTTATATTTAATTGCGTAATCTCTATAAGTTTTAATAGATTCGTTAAGTATAGAACTTTCCAAATCTCTTTCTTGTCGTGTAATGGGGTCAGCGACGTGATTTAAACTATTTTCGACGGTTTGTATATTAACGTGTTTCTTTTTTTTGTATATATAATAATTATTTAAAAAGCTAACAAACTTTTCGGAGTCACTCATATCGGCGGCCTTTCCAATATTTTTCTTTTGGAATTTACCTTCAATTAGATCGGTATTCATTAAATCAAACAATTCAGAGAATGAACCAATAGGATGTTTTAACCCGATTCGTCCCAATTCTTCTTGTGGACATGGTTCAAATCCGTATAATTCTAAGATTTTTGTAAAATATTTGAAAACGACAATAAATTCGGTGTGAACTTTGTTAATGGATTCTTGATATATATCAATTTCCAAACCTAAAGATGTTTCGTCGTATGATAATTTATTACCATCATATTTTTTAGTCATTTTCCATATAACTTTACCATCAATATTGGTTTGACTAACAGATTCATTGGGTTGTTTATCTTTTAAAATATCAAATATTTTTTCACCATCGTAACAAGTACCGATTATATAACCACCAACTTTACAATTTTCACTTAGATTTTTAACAAATTCTAATAGTGTTTGTTTAGTTTTAAAGAAATAGTGTGTTGAGAATTGATTACTAATAATATCGAACCCCTTTTCGGCGATACCGTATAAATCGGCGACAGCTTTGCCTATATCATCAGGGTTTTTATTGCCTTCGCCATATAAAGCATTCATAATAAGTGCGTTTCTTTGTTTATCACCAAACGCGGAACCATTTTTAATATTTTGACTTGAATTGCCGGAAAGAAACATACATTTTGGAATAGCATATTTTTTTTGTTTTTCTTTTAAATATCTTGTGCAAGCACCATCTAATTGATTTTCAATATTATCAACAGAATAATCAATACCTACAACAGCCTTCAATTTGGCTTGTATCCATTTTGGTAAATCACCAGCTTTACCAACAGTCATATCTAATAAAGTTTGATTAGCACGGGACATATGGTTAATCAATTTAAATTTAACATATTTATTATGGAAATCTCTTAAACCTTTTGTAGTAGTAGTTTTTTTATTATTGCTGTAATAAACAGTATCATCATCAATATAATCAGGAACATTTTTTTGCGTTCTTATCATTTCTTCTGTAATGGGATTATTTATAGACATCCAAACGCTGTTAGCTACAGAATAATCATTACCAAAATTGCGTTGTCCCTTCTTATAAGCGGCAGTTTTATCGTGTCTAACTTTAATAGGAACCCATTGCCAATTTTGTTCTTTTGTTTGGTCAAATTTAAATTCAACGATCATATCACTTTCAAAAGTTTCACTTCCGTCCTCTAATTTCATGAATTTTTTATTACCCTCCTTTGTTAATAATATATTGGATAAATGAATGGGATATTCAGGAGTAGGATTTGTAGGATAAAACAACATAGGTTTATATTCACTAACTTCTCTATAGTTGTGTAATTTATGAACCGTATCGCGTATAAGAGTATCCATTGGATTTAAAAAGCCGTGTTTATATTGTGAATAACCTACACGCAACTCTAATTGTTTATATTGTCTAATATTGCTATTGCCGCCAAGATTCGTCCCTTTCTCGTAAATGTTTCCAAGATAATCTTTCGAACCATTTTTTCTCGTAGTTACCAAAAAGTCAACAGTATTGTGTATAGGTGGTTTCCACTTAAAAGAATATAACCATGTTCTTTGCGTTGAATGATTAAGTGTTATGGAATCCGAACCAACACTTTTATCTACAGGAGTAAATATAAGTCCATCAGTTTCATAATCCAACGTTTTTATTTTATCTAACATCGTATTACATATTAAAAATATAGATTCTTGTAAATTATTTTCAAAATCTTTAGATTTAATAATCATAGGGACTGGTTTCCCCGAAACAATATTTTTAACTTCTTGTTCCAATAAATATGTCAATTTTCTCATTTGTACAAATCTGAATTTATTCTTATCAATATCCGGATTTGTATATTTCATCTCATGTTTAATAACGCCCGTACTCATAAATGGATATTGTCTAAAATCCTTCTTTTTCGATATATATAAATCAAAAATTAAAAAGTGGTTTATAAAAGAACCCCATTTATTAAATAATACCAGCTCACCATCAAATATTGTATTGTATAAATCATCATGTTCAACAACACAACCTGTAAATTTCACGTTCAAATTTATATCTAACAAATATATTTTACCAATATCATTGATATACATTAAATGTCTTTCGCCGTCAGCCTTTTCGGTAACTGTATAAAGATTATTAATATTGGCTGCGTCTTTATTATCAGTTGGAACAATATGCTTCATTTCCAAACTAATTGTAGAAGGTCCTATAAAATTCATTCTATTTTTTCTCTTATAATTTGACTCGCCTCTCAATAATTCCTCCAATGAGATTCCTCTTCTTTTCTTACCGTTTTTTGCATCTGTTAAAACTTTTTCCCTATGCGTTAATTTTATATATTCTTTCAATACAGATGTTTGTTCATCATATCTTATAGGATAATTCGTATTTTGTATTCCCGATAATATAATTTTTGTATATTTTTTTATAACATTCATCACATATCTGTTAAATGTTTGTTGTTGGGTTTCTTTTGTTTGGTCCCAATTCTCCTTTATTTTATCTTTTAATTTTTTATCTTGGAATTCTATTTCTATTTCATATTGCTCAGGATTATCAAATATATTTGAATCTTGAATATTATTTTCCTCTATATAAACACTTCTACCACGCGACCTCCTTTGTCGTGATGTCTTTACAATAGAACAATGTATTTCAAATGGTTCATTTGGTATTTTAAATCTATATCTTTTTAAATATCTGTAAATTTTTTTTGAAGAAGGCCATTCTCTCAATACACTATGTATTATTTTATCTTCTGTAGATAATGTTCTCTCTATTTTATAATTTACTCTAAAATTAGAGTTTTTAAAATCTACAGGACGAACGTATTGGTTTATTGTTCTACCAGGGTTATTGGGATCCGCTTTTCTATCACTAATTGCTAACTTTTTTTGAATTAAAGAAATATTATCTGGTATATTAACGGTATCGAAATAATCTGTCCTACAATAATTTTGAATATTATTCAATTCGTTAATCTCTACCCTAACAAATGATTGATTGAAATATCCACTTTTCCCACGTGTCATGGGATTTATCCTTAACATATATTCACCTTCATTATTAACTAACTGAAAGCCTGATGTTTTTAATTTTGAGATCACCGAATTAAATTGTGTTTGTGTTATACTATTTTCCCCTAATCCAAATCTTAATTCTAATTCTCTCTCTTCATTCACGCGTGGCGAAAACATATAGTATTTTTCTAACATATCCGCCAATTGTTCCATTTCTGTTTTGTTGGATTCACTCATTATATATAAAATAGTAGATTATTTTAAATATAATTCAATTTTATTATATATTTTCTTGTATTAAAGCATATAATTTACTCTTAGTCAATTTCTTCTGACCAACATATTCATATTTTATTTTTAATTTTTTACACCACTCTTCTAGTTCGGGTTTTTTAAAACTACTTATACCAGGTAATGGTTTATTCAAATTATCAATTGTAATTAATTTTTCTTTTAATGTTTCAATATCGGGATTAGATTCATCCACCCATAAATAATATTTATCATTTTTTTTCAAAACATAACAATAACGACTCAAATCAGGATTTGTTAATTTTTCATAGTAGAATTTATCATCGCTGTAATAAAAATTTGTTTCAGACACTATTAATAATGCTAAAAAGGTATTCATATTTATTTTGGCTTCATTGGATAAATTACTTTCCACTTCGCGATATTTTATTTTATGATTTTTTAAAAGTTGTTTGTTTTCACGAATTTTATATACCAGTTCCATCTTAATCTTATTCTCTTCTTGATAAGCATTGTTTCCCAAAAAATGATAAGATTGCATTCCATTTAATAAAATGTTATAATACCATATTAATGGATCGCAATTTTCACTCGTTCTAAAAACCTTTTCATTAGTTGAATCATAGCTTTTTTTAACCTCTTTCTTAATTTGTATTTTATATGGCTTTGTATTATATTTCTTAGTATTTAATATTTTTCTTATATTATTATCATTAAACATGAAAGGTTTTAGGTCTTTAATATTTAACATTCGCTATGTGTAATACTCACTTTTTCTTTATTATCTTTTTCTTTATTATTAAAAAAGGCGTTATTTAAATCCGTTTTCTGTTTTTCTACTGCACCTAAGGTCTGTTCTTGTATATTTATATAATTAATGAAATTATTCAATTTGGATAAAATAGTATCATCGAAATTATTCATATTTATAAAACAACCATTTCTATTACTTGAAATATGTATATTATTCGTTTTTAATATTTCTAAAATCTTTGGATGATGAATTGCTTCCATAGATTCAATAATCTTTTTCAAATCGGTTAATTTATCCATGCGTTCTTTCTTTTCTTTTTCCATTTATAAAAAAAATAATATTACTTTTATATTATTATTTTTATACATTACTTATCGCTTGGAACATGACATGAACCGGATATATTTAAAATTTTTTGACCACTTTTGTCTTTCTTTGTTTTACATAGTTCTCCTAATATTGATATAGTATCATCATTTAATTGATATCTAATTCCTATTACCTTTATTATAATATCTTCCCCTTCTTTTGTAATATCTGAATAACTCTTATCTTTTATATGGTGTTCTCGTGCAACAAATACCGTAATCGGTGATTCAAATGATTTAATGCCGTCACCACTTTTATCTAAACAATGATCTTTATTATAAATAGCCCTTATACCCGCTTTTGTAATATTGCATACTGTACATCTAATCCTCATACCTTCAGCAGGCTTACACAATAAGCATTTAAATGAAACATCAAAACATATATTTGAACTATTAGCTACTCCAGCAGAATATGATATTATTTCAACCGAACCTTTTTTCACATAACCTTCACTAGCACAACGACCTTCCAAATTGTTGGATAATAAATTTGTTAATATTTTACCAATATTTTTACCAATAAGTTTAAAAGGAACAACAACTTTTCTTGTTAAAACGTTTTCCATATAAATTCCGTATTGTTTTCTTCTAGCAAGATTAGTAGACATTATATATAACAGATATTATCTTTTTAAATATAAATCAATTTTATTTTACTCTATCAATAAGTCTTGGTAAATTGTCTTCTTTTTGGGCAATTCCGACACGCCGTATAAAATAGTATCCACGCAATCGAAAAAATATCTTTTTCCATCCATTTTATCATTTAAATGTCTTAATATAAATTCAACCATTAAACACGTATGGTAAGGTGTTAAATTTGCCCATTTTTTCAATTCCTCTTTATGGTCAAATTTCTTCTGTTTATTTAATTCGGCTATTAATTTGTCTTCCCGTTCCTTTTTAATTTTCTTCTCCCCATCATTCAACATATTATCTGTATTTTTTTTTAATAAAAGTCTTATCAACATGCCTCTTGCCGCCTGGCTCATTCTTTTATTAGCATTATTATCGCACCTTACTCCTTTATTTACCTTATTCCCTTCTATTTTTTTATACCGGAATACTATATCATCTTTCCTTGTTTCATCAATATAACTTGAGAATCCTATTAGTTCATATATTTTATTCATATTCAACCTTTCTATAGGTCTTTCTTCTATGTATTTTTTTAAATAAACCATCATCATTGATTCCTCTATTTTTTCATATTTATCGCCAACTTTCTTAACTACAAATATCTCCCCCTTTGATTTATCATCAAATATATTTGATTTAAAATTACTTATAATACAATATTCATCATCCATAAAGATATATTTTGAAAAATACTCTTTGATTATGGCTTTGGCTTTATCCCTAATATTTTCTTTGTACATGTCATCTTTTTGATATATATTTAACAACTTCAATTTAGAATTAAAATTGTCTTTCAACCCATCTATCATTTTAAAAACCGAATGCTTTTTTAACTCGTCCTTGTCCATATTCATTTTTTCATGCAATAGTGTAGTAACATTCTTTATTTGATAATGGAATTTTTTACTAAAAGATGTATCCACTTTTGATTTATCTTCTTCCCACGACTTTATCGTGTTCTCAAATTTATTATCATCAAATACAAATTCCAAATGTTCAAAAAACTCTTTTACAATATCAAATTTATCTTTTACCTTCTTCTTTAAATCTTTCAATTTTATCATAATGCTATTGGGTTTATAAGGCATAGGATGTTGTCTTTGATACATCGTTAATTGTTCTTGACCTATTTCAATCGGCTGAAATAAATATAAAGTGGAAACATTTAATAATCTACCCTTCCTTCCAAGATTGTCTTCAATGTATTCGGTTTTATCATTTATTAATATAGATAACGCATTGAGAATCTCATCTCTTTTATAATCTCTTTTAACCTTTATAGAGTTTATTAAATCCTCTTTTTCATACATATATTTTTCTTTAAACAACCTTTTTATGATTTCTATTATTTTAGTTACTGTTAATGTAATGAACTTTTGATTATAAGTATATTTATTCGGTTCGCCATCTACTCCTATATGGGGCTTACAATTAAATTCACAATCCATAAAATCACATATTTGACTTTTCTCGCTGTGTCCTATATCAAAATTAAATGAAATATCGCGGCCGTCTTCTTCTTGTCTTGGTAAAACAATTTCCCTTGTTACATTTAATATCTTCTTATTAAGATTTTGTTGATTCTCATTTAATTTACAATCTATAGCTGTTTCTTTTAATACTCTTGCCACCTTTCCTGTTATTTCTGCTTTCTTTTCAGCCACCCTATACATATACAAATCCGCGGCCTCTTTATTATCAGTTAATCCGTATGTTCCGTGTAAACATATTAACACATTTCTATCTTTAAACTTTAAATTACAATGACTTTGATTCCTTATAGCACGACCTTCTATTTGTCCTGTCCTATTTAAGTTATACCACGCGTCCAAAATATGCACTTGACGTATATTCGCAAAATCCAATCCTTCTGAACCAGCTTGCGATATTATTATTACTTTTATTTTCTCACCATTCTTATTGGTCTCATCATTACATATGTTCATCGTTTCCTTCAGGTTTTTATTTAATTCTTTATTACCTGTTATCATAATATATTTCCCTTTCTCTGTCTGGTATCTTTGATTGATTGATTTAAATAATGAACCGCCATACTTACTATAACCCGATTCTTCCAAAGCTAACGCAACAGGAATACAACCCCCTTCGATAAATTGTGAATATATAAGCACAATCCCTTTAGACCTATCCACCTCCTTTATAATTTGTGCGATCTTACCACTATATTGTTTTAAATTGTCTTTTTTAAAAAATCCTTCATGATTTTCTTTGTACTCAAATTCATTTAATAGGTTATGATTATAATTCATAATCCCTTTTAAACCATTCGAACCATATCTATATTTCCAATCTTCTTTATCCCCTTCAGGATAACATATATTTAATAATTGCGATGGAACCGTCAGCATCGTATATGAAAAATTCTCTTGTGTCGCATTCAATAAATTCTTATCTATCAAATCTTGTATATATCCTTCATACCCTTTTTTCTGTTCATCGCCCGGTTTCGTCATAAATAAATCTAAATGTTTTATACCTATATCTTCATTCCTATCTGGAGGAATATTATGATCATTCATTTGTTTTGTAGGATATGTAAAATCATCTTTTTCCTTTATCATATATTTTAATGAATTATTTCTATAACCACCTAACGTAGTATCATCATTAGGATATAACCTAAATGGAAATAAATAAGGATCTTCTCCCTGCACAAATGATACATATCCCCTTGATTTTTGGATTAATAATTCTTCCCCATTTTCCGTCATGCTGCCATCTGGATTAAATATATCTGTCGTTTTAATAGAATATCTATCATCATTCAAATTCATTAAATTCAATAACCATATTATTTCTTCGTGACTATTATACATCGGCGTTCCAGTCAATAATAATAATTTAAGGTTATCCGCATATGTAACCAATTTTTGAAAATATTCAGTTGTGCTTTTCATTGTATTCGTATCCTTTTTACTACCTACTATCTCAGTATCTCTTATATTATGAACCTCATCTATTATAATTAATCTATCCGAATATTTATCTCTAATAGCTTGAATTTTAATTTTAATTTGCTTATCATCATCCCCTTCTTTAATGCTAAATTTTTTAATCTCTTTCTCTATTTGTCTTGCAAATTCCAAATAAGCCATAAATTCATAATTCTCTTTTATAATTGCATTAATTTGTTTTACAACATCTTCTCTACTCAAATTTTCCATATTCATTGGATTTATCTCTTTTATAAATTTATTCCCTACACAGGATTTTATATTCCATAATCCACCAATTTTTTTTAATTTATGTTCTGGAAATAATTGTTTCCTATAATTATCTTGAACAAGTTTGGACGCTACAATTATGATTTTTTTATTTACCCCCATTTGATTAGCATAAGTTCTGAATTCTTCAGCTACTCCTATAGAAGAACAAGTTTTTCCTGTACCTAAACCGTGGTATATTAATAAACTATTGTATGGTGTCGCGAATGATAAATAGTTTCTTATAAATTTTTGATGCGGTAATAATTCAAACTCTAAATTTTCACATATACTATCGACCGTTTTTTTAAACTCTTTTCCGCGACTTTCATCCTCATCTGATTTTTTTTCAGGCAATTCTCTTTCAGCATATTTATTACCATCCCTAAATTCCTTTTTATTATAAATTTTTTTATTAAAATTTGGGTCCTCTAATAAAGGGTATAAAAGATAATCATCTTCTTCCAAAGCTTCACCTTCTTTTTTCTCATCATCTCTATTTTTTTTTTCTACACATTGTAAAAAATCGTTATATTCATTTTTACTTTTATCTATATGGTCTAATGAACCATTTTCAGTAACAAATTTTTTCATATCCGCAATTAATTCTTCACAACTTTTATTTGTCTTTTCCTTTTTCTTTGGTTTCGCCTTTTTCTCTTTCTTCGCTTTTGGGGGTTTCTTTTCTTCTATCCTTGTACATCTATTGTTTATTATTTCACATCTATCATCGTGTTCATCATCATCATCTGCTTTATTGCATCTTCTTGTAGCCTCTTTATATTTACATTTTGTAGTTTTGGGTGCCTTCTTTGTTTTATTTTGTTTTGTTTTTTTAACCACTTTCTTTGTTTGTTTTTTCGTTTGTTTCTTCGCTACAGGTGCTTTCTTTTCTTCTTTTGGATTATTTAAAGAGTCTAATGCGATTTTGTGCGTATCTTTTCCCAAAGATTTATAAGAATCAACACCTGTTTTTAAATGATAAAACCTAAGAGGAGCTGACCACATCTTCTCAGGAAACTTTAATGCAATCATCAAATGTTTTAAATCCGGATATTCATCCTCAATCTTCTCAATTTTTAACTCTTTCATCCTATCGTTTATCGCTTTAACTCCTTCTTCATAACTATCATCAACACCAAGGGTCCATCGCCCTTCTTTTTCTTCAAAATTTATTAATTTCAGTTTAAATAATATTTTGTTTGGAGGTTTCGTTTTTTTAAAATATATTTTATCTCCCACAACCCTTTTATTATCATTAATCCATATATCTGGAAGTCCACCACCAATTAATATATTATGATTCGTATTCATTAATATATTATGAGATTAAACTATATTTATGTATTATTTTATCGATATTTTTAATAATTTCGGTCTTCTCTAAATTATAAGGTCTAATGTGTTGCAAACATTCTTCTAATGTTAGCCATTTCATATTACTTACTTCGCTTTTTTGATATTTATCCATTTTTTTATTGTCCCCCACATAAATAGCTAAATAATATTTATGCTTGTATGATTTGAAATTTGAACCCATGAAAATCTCTTCATACGGTAATATATTTCTAACTACAATATAATCATTTTCCGTATAACCCGTTTCTTCATTAAATTCCCTTTGTGCACAAACATTATCCGTTTCCATATAATTCCTTCTTCCTTTCGGGAATCCCCATTCCGGCGTTTCCCATTGCGTTTCACTTTCATTAATTAATGATTCTAAATTATAAAAATCCTTTTCAAACATATATACCCCTTCTCTTATTTGTTGAAACTTTTGTTTTGATAATTTTTCTTCTTGTGCGTATTGAACCCTAACATAATTACCCCATAAATCATTCCATAATTCCTGAAAAGATAATTTTAATAACTTTTCCTTCTCACGTATTGTCATTTCACTTATAATATTTTTAATATATGATTTGTTATACAGTGGATACTTTCCTCTTATAAAATCAACATATCCTAACGTATCTTTTCTACAAATAGTTAAATATTTCGCTTTATCCCCATCCACATCTATACATATTATACCAGAACTGGTAATAGGTTTTTTACAAGCGTGAAATACATGTCCCATTTTACCACAGTTGTTACAAAACTGATAATTTTTGTTATTCATTTATATGTTAAAATCAATTTGTTTTTATATTGTTTGGTATATAAATGCCTCAACTTAGGAATAAACAAAAATTAGACCCGCAAGTATGGTATCCATATTTTAAATTTACTCTTCAAACAATAGGTATGACATACCCGAATAACCCCAATGATGTTACCAAGAAAAAATATTTCACTCTAATTCAAAATCTACCTTTTTATTTTCCCATAAAACCCATGGGTAAAAATTTCTCAAAATTATTAAATCAATATCCGGTTCAACCATATTTAGACAACAGAATGAATTTTGGCAAGTGGATTCATTATATTACAAATAAATTAAATGAAGAACTTGAATTACCAACAAACACTTTTTATGAAAGTTTAGAAGAATATTATGATGAATTTAAACCAAAAGAGCTTATAGACCAGGAATATTTTAACAAGAAGAAAAAATATATATTTGCTGGTGTAGGTGGAATTATGATTTTTGGAATATATTGGATGTATAATAACTGAAAAAAAAGCACCGCGTTTATAATATAATCTTAATAATTAATATATGAACGATAACGCAAGAAAACGATTCGCTAGAATAAAAGCTATTATCGATGGGAAGAAAGCTTCAAATACAAAACCCTTTAAAGTATCAGGGACAAGAAGGCATAGACACAGACAAACACCAGCACGACCATCACATACATCAAACATACAAACTAAAGATGATGTAAAAAAAGATTTTTTGAAATATATTAAAGATAAACAATCAGACAGCCTCGAGTCAGCCGAAGAGTTACTGGATTATATAGATAAAAATTGGGACGCAGAAGACATTAGGAAAGCGTTTGGTACTATACAACTGGATGGTATGCGTCAAACGTCTGCGTTAGATCCAAAAGAAGATACAAAAAAAGCTATGGAAGAATTTTATTTGGGTCCAAAGAACACGCCAAATGGGGTCAGAATGGCTGCTCTTATGAAATTAGTGCGAAATATGGAGGCGATTAAAAAAAATGAAAAACAAACGTTAAAAAAACAATTAAGTAATGAAGGAAAAAAATTATTCACAGATGGAAATGATGACGAGGTAATGACAATGATATCTAATCCTATGTTGAAGAAGAAGGGAAAACAAGCCACTATAGGTGGTAAAACAAGAAAAAGGCGACGTAAAAAGAAAAGGAGAACTCGTAAAAGGCGACGTACAAAGAAAAAGAGAAAACGTAGAAGAAAGAAACGCCGTAGAACTCGTAAATAATATTATGTTTTGAATATATAATATTATGTCTAAAAGGGTTACTTTTAGTGAGGAATGTTTTGCCAATAAAAAATGTCCGAAAGAACGACCTCATTGTATTAAAACAACTACAGGTGAAGAAGGTAAAAATATTGTTGGTAATTGTGGCGAGATTATGGAATTTAACAAATGGCAAAAAAAAGTATATAAAACAAATGAAAACCCTTATAATTATGGAGGGTATTATAGTGATAAAGGTTTTGACCCAGGAAAATTTGGCGAATACGATATGAAAGGAGAATTAATAAGTGTTTTTACCAATCCGCTATATGAGCAAGTTAAACGACGCAATGAGTGGTGGAAAGGTGGTAAAAAGAAAAAGAGAACGCGTAAAAGAAGAAGAAAGAAACGCCGTAGAACTCGTAAAAGAAGAAGAAAGAAACGCCGTAGAACTCGTAAATAATTAATATTAATTTTATAAGTGAATATTAATGTATCAACCAGAGAAACCTTTTTGGAAAATGAATATAAAAGAACTTCAAGAACATGTAAATAAATTTAAACCATGTACAAAGAAAAAACGTTTTCATTATCGTAAAAGATTTACCATTAAAACTAAAAGTAAAAAAGGAAAACGACTAAAAATTAAATTAAGACAGACAAGAAAAAATATAAATTAAACATATGGATAATAGTGGAAACAATATAAAATTAGAAATAGAAATGACGAATAGGGAAAGAGGTGATTCAGTAATTAGCGATATTGAAGCGGCTTTAGATATACCTATCCAAAAAAATATAACTTTAAGTGATGAGGAGATAAAAACAATAAATAAATGTAATAAATGCGACAGTGTTTTTAATAAATATGAATGGATTATTAGAAGTTTAACTATAATATTTGGTATAGGATCAGTAGTTGCTTTAGTATATGCGATAGGATATGGGTTAATACAATTATTACAATTATTAATAAATTATTAATAATATATATATGAGAATAGAATACTGGATATTTTTAGTTACAGGATTTTTAATTTATGATACATATCATGAGGGGAAATATTCACAATATTTATTATCGGGAAAGAAATATTATAAAATGATGATGTATGCTTTTGTAGGAATATCTTTATGGTCATTTATGAAAAAACATCCAAATGAATCGCGAGGGTTGATGAGTAGAGCAGCGGATATAATTAAGTATGTGCCTATTGATAGTGAAGCAAAAGATTTATTAACACCTATTTTTGATTTTACAAGTGCGAAAGATAATATAAGTTCAATGATTCCTCAAGGGGCATCAGCACCAATGAATCGTATGATGAGTTCCGGCGTAAAGTCTACTCAAAGACGAGTTGTTAGTGAAACTAAAAAGAAATATGTAGCGTCGCAACAAAATTGGAAATGTAAAAAATGCAACGACCAATTATCATATACATTTGAAGTAGATCATAGGATAAGTTTAGAGGATGGAGGTTCTAACCATGTGACGAATTTAGATGCATTATGTGTGGGGTGTCATAAAGAGAAAACGGTATCGAAAAATTTATTTTAATTAATATTGTTATTTAATTAATATTAATTGAGAAATATTAATGTCCATAATTAATATACTTTAATGGGATCAGCAGGAATTTATGTACTTTGGACACTAATGGTAATAGGTATATTAGCATTTTTATATTTTATAATTATGAATACGAAACCTAAAGATAAGTTTAGATTACAAATGATGTTATATTCGGCAGTAAGTAGTTTAGGTTTCATAATATTACCTTTAGTGTATATATTAAAAAAAATAGGGAGCGCTTTGTTATATATTATACCATTGCATCGTTCGGAAATATTATCGGATAAATTGGGAATGGATATGCTTGGTAATGATGCGTGGAGGTCCAAGAATTTATTTACAACATTAACGATACTATTCGTATTTACATTTGCGGCAGCGGTATTGAATATGTTTGTTTTTAACCCATATGATATCGATACGGCAAAAATATTTGGAAATTGGGGTGCGCCTGTAGCATTTTCAATGTTAGCTATAGTTATATTATATACTTTTTATCTTTTCCATAAAGGGAAGACTGATAAAATGAATCCCGAAAACGTATTTCCATCAGATAAGACATTTAGGGAACAAGCATCTTGGTCATTAAAAAGGGGTGGGACATTTTTGAAATCATTGATTATATTGGCTGTTGTTTTGGGCATATTGATAGGCATGTTATACATGGCGATGACGAGTCCAGAATATGGAGAGTGGATAGCATCATCATTAATGATTATGACTGGACTTGTAATATTAACATTAACCTATTTCGCAATAAAAGATACCAAATTGATTCAGGGTATAATGAAAATTAAAATACTACAATTGCTATTTCATTTGGTTTTTTTAATTCCGTGTATAATTATTGAAATAGTAAATTATATTTATCAGGAAATTAAACACACCCCACAAACAATATATAATATATTAATTGCTGAAATTGTTTTTGTAGCTTTATATTTTGTATTACCAATCCTTCAAAAAAAATTATATACTTTTACACCTTTTCAAGAAGATACTACTTCTGTTCAAAAGGCGAAATTGAATTTAACATATCAAAAAGAAATAGGGATACAAAAAAGAATTAGAGAAGAAAAGAAGAGATTGACGGGTCCTTACCCAGAATTGAATGTGGCTGGTTTTATAGATACAATTCAAAAAGAGAATTTAATGTTACCAGCAAAAAGCGTAGAATTAGACAATCATATAATACAGCATATTTGTAAAAAGTGTAGATTGCCTGAGACTGATGTAAATTATATGAAACCGGGTGATTGGAAAAGTACGTCAGGGAAAGCAATATTACCAGAAATTCGTAAATTATTAAAAGGTGATTCAGGTGTTATAAGACAATTAGCAAAATTGGAGTCAGAATTGGCGAATACCAGAAGTGACGCAAAAATATTAGACCAAATGATAAAAAATGGAGAGGGTTCTTTGGTAACAAAGGTGGTTAAAATGTATCCTACTACTTTAAATGTGCAACAAAAATATGCCAATTATAAAGATTTACGTTCTGGAGGGAAATTAATTGCTGATGATATAAGGTATAATTATGGTTTAAGTTGTTGGTTTTTTTTACATAGTAATTCACCTAATTTTTACAAGGATAAATACTATTCTATAATAAATTATAGTAATAAACCAAACGTAATGTATAATCCAATAAAAAATAAATTAAAAATAAAAGTTCAAACAAATACGAATGCAACAAGAGAATTTAAATTTGATAATATTAAATTACAAAAATGGAATAATTTAGTAATAAATTATGGGAACGGCGTTTTAGATATATTTATGGATACAAAACTGATAGGTAGTTTTCCACAAGTTATACCTTATAATTCTTCTGATAATTTAACAGTAGGAGATGGAGATGGAGTTCATAAAGGTTTGAATGGGGGGATCTGTAATGTTGTATTTTATGGGAATATGTTAAGGAAAAAAAGAATAGATTTTAACTATGAATATTTAAAAAATAAAAATCCACCAACATTATAAATTATCTAAATCTATATTATATTATGGAAACGAAACAAATTTTGTTTTATTTAATCATCGCAGTGATAGTTTATTTGGTATATCAATTCTTTTTCAAAGATCACTCTGTTGCTGATTTACAAGGGATGCATAATGCGAAAGTAGCGGTATCCATTAATGCGGACAAAATGCCAAGTTCGGGTGGTTCAAATGATTATACATTTAGTGTTTGGGTGTATGTAAATAATTGGTCATACAAATATGGAAAAGAGAAAATAATAATTAAAAGAGAAACATCAGATAGTAATAAAAACCCAATTCCACAAATATCTTTAGGGGGAAATACAAATGATTTAAAAATTCAATTATCAACTTATTCTGGAGGAGATGATGGCGCGGGTGGAAATATAGATGAATGTCATGTGAAAAATATACCTTTACAAAAATGGGTTCATATACTAATGAGTGTAAATAATAGAACGAATGATGTTTATATTGATGGTAAATTAGTATCTACTTGTATGCTTCAGGGTGTTGCGAAATTAGATAATAAAGGACCATTACAATTAACACCAGGTGGAGGATTTTCAGGATTCACATCTAAATTACGTTATTATGCTCGTTCTATAAATCCACGCGAAGCATACGAAATATATAAAGAAGGTTTTAGTGATAGTTGGTTGGGTGAAAGTACCAGCAAGTATAAATTAAAGTTGGCTTTCTTTAGCGATGGCTCCGAGATGAACAGTTGGAGCATATAATTAATTATGATAATGAATATATTTAATATCATAATTAATATATATATGTCTTATTCAAGTTTTTCAAATAATTTTGGGAATAATAGTGTAGCAGGCGATTTAGGAGGCGCTGCTGGTAGTGCTACAGGTGCGATGTCTGGAACATTTAATAAATTTAAAAGCAATAAGTATGTTTCAGGCGCAACTGATTTTTTAATGTCTAATTCTGCTGTAGCAAAATTTTGTTTTTTCATTTTAATAGTGCTTTTGTTTGTATTTAGTATGAGATTTGGAAGTAAAGTATTATCTTGGTTATTCGCACCATCACCAAACCCATATTTGGTTGGGGGTATGAAATCCGGTAAAAAGTATATGAAAATTATTCAAGACCCAAGAGATAGAGAAGCCATTCCATTATTGCGATCAGACAATGAGCGCGAAGGGACCACTTTTACATATTCGGTATGGTTATACATAGAAGATTTAGCAAATTATAGAGAAGGTAAAAGGAAACATGTCTTCCATAAAGGAAGTGAAACATTTGCAAGAGAATCAGAATGGAGAGTTGGCGATAACGATAAAGTTGATGTTAGTGAAATGGCTTTCCCAAATAATTCACCTGGATTATTTATTGCTGAAAGTGATAATACACTTATAGTAACTGTAAACACGTTTGACCATATTTTAGAAGAAGTTCATATACCTAATATACCACTTAATAAATGGATAAATGTAAGTATTAGAGTATCTAATTTGAATTTAGATACATTTATTAATGGTAATATAGCTGTAAGACATAGATTAAGAAGTCCTGTAAAACAAAACTATGGCGATGTCCATGTAAATGCTAATGGCGGATTTGATGGCATGCTTTCTTCTTTGAGATATTTTAATTCATCATTATCATCAGCAGAAATTATGGATATTGTCCGCGCTGGTCCAAATTTAAAAATGGATAAATCAATGAATATCTTCCCACCATATATTTCAATGAGGTGGTTTTTCAGGGATAACGATCAAAGAACTGCTTAATTAATTATTTCAAAAAAGTAATAATTAATTATTTCCTTAAATTTGGATTTACGCAAATATCACGCGTTGGAAATATATCACCACTCATGCATTTATCATTTTCATCAATTTCTATACAAGTTCTTTTTTTATTCAAAGTTCCAACATAACAATAACCTGCCTTTTTAGCCAATTGTATATCCGCATCATTAGATAAATCGGGCGACGGTGTAGGTTCATTCTTTTCTCTTGGTTCATCCAGTGTTTTTTCTAATTTAGATGGGGTGTAGTTATCTTCTTCTTGTTTTTCCTCTAAAGCGTGTTCAATCTCTTTTACACCTCTTTCGGTATTTTCTTCTGTGTTTTCTAAACCATCTCCAAATAATTTGGCGAATAAAGTAACACCTTCAGTCATATAATAATATACATTCAACCCCAATAATGATATTAAAAGAACTAAAAATAATATTTTTATATAAAAAAACGCGTTATCGGTATTTATACTTTTGGGTTCTTTAAAAACCGTTGGTTCTTCAAAAATTGACGGGTCGGGTGCTGATGTTTTCAATACTGGTAATAGTTTCGGATCAAGTTCAGTAGCCATATAATATTTACAATTAAAAAAATATTATATACATTACTATTTCCTAAATTAAGCAAAGGTTTTACAACCACAATTAGGATCCGTTTGGTGCAATAATAAAAATGAATGTAACGTTTTTCCAATACGAGGTGCTGTTCCGGACTTAGCGCCGTTCCCATAGGTTACACCATTGATAACAATTTTGTCATTTGCGGTAGCTAATGCTGCCCGACGTCTTCGATTATTTGGATTTACTGGCATTATACATTAAAGCAAGAAAAAAACTATTTGTTTCTTGGAACCATATTTGTTAATTTATTCATTTTATCCAATTTATCTATTGTTTTTTCTAAATTACCCGACGTTAAACTATTATTAAATAAATAATCTGTTGCTGGCTTAACTTCATTTTTCTTAATAATTTTATAAATCATATCTATTTTGGATGTTATTCTTTTAATATGTTCTTCATTTTTTAATAATGGTATTTTTGTATCAAATGATTCTGTTAATAATGATATCGCAAAATATATCATAAATTTGCGTTTTCTTTTTGAACCCGGTTGATATCTAACACAAAACAAATCGCTCAACGCATCCACAATATTATTTATCGCTTTATTTCTTTTATTTGCTTCATTTAAAATAACATCCCATATTATCCATATAATATCGTTACGGTATTTATTTTCTACGGTATAATTGCGTACCCCACCTACTAATTTTAATTTCTGATTTTTTTTACATAAAGCTTCAAATCCAGTTATCCACTCCACCCAATAAAACGCTTCGTTTGAATTTCTTTGCCTTTTAGTTATATGATAAGCCAGTTCATTTATCGCTATAAATAATTCTTTTGGGTCATCTGAATGTCTAAATATACTGTGTGCATATAAAATGCTCTCCGCTTTCAATCTACCAGACATATGAGTTGATGAAAATTCAACATCTCGTATTTTTACACTGTCGTATGAGTTCTTCTTCTTTGATTGACAAATAACACATATTATTTCCCCAAATAATCTTCTAATTTTACTATTATTTCTCATTTTTATTTCATTTCCTATATATCCACCATTTGCTATATTTTTAAAATCGTTAAATCTTAAATTCATATATGAAGGTAATAATGGATTTCCTAAATGAATATTATTACTCATAAACAAAAATAAAATTTCCCATAATTCCAAAAAATGTCCAGCACATATAAACTCTATTGCCCAATAACAAGCATCTTCTATTTTTCCTGCTTTCAAATATTTTAGTAATTCCTTTTTAGCGGCACTTTTTTTATAATTGGAAAAGGTTATCCCTCTGAATTCTTTTTGTGCCCTTTTATCATTTATTTCATTGTCATTCATATTATATTTTATTAAAAAAAAAAGCGAGTTTATTCCCAATTAATAATGTTAATAATTAATATATGATAAAAAGTATAAATAATTGTTTTAAATTTTTTAAATCATTTTACAAAAAATCATCAATTTGGACAAAAATAATTATATTTATAATATTGGCGTTAATATTCACAAAAATAGCCAATGCTAATACGCCACGCGTTGAAGGATTTTCACAAAGTCGCAAATTTGTTGTTAAAAAAAATAATAATTTATATGACGATTTTTATTGTTCCATATATGATCAACTTTTGTATGACCCTAAAAAAAATGATTTTGAAGTTCAACAAATAGAAGATATTACAAAACTTAATAAAAATAGCACTGTTTTGGATTTAGGATGCGGAAAAGGTCATTATGTTAATTTTTATTCTAAAAAAGCTATGTCTGGACACGGTATTGATAAATCAAAATCCATGATAAAAGATTGTAAGAAAAAATATCCACATTGTAAATTTAAACACGGCGATATGTTAAACGGTATGATTTATAGCAGCAATTCATTCACACACGCTATTTGTTTGTATTTTACTATCTATTATATTAAAAATAAACAACAATTTTTTGAGAATGTTTATAAATGGTTGAAACCCGGAGGTTATTTAGTACTTCATATGGTAAATAGAGATAAATTTGACCCAATGATCCCACCTTCAAATCCTTTACTTATGGTAAGTCCACAGAAATATGCAAAAGAAAGACTAACTAAATCACAAGTAAGATTTCAAGATTTTATGTATAAAGCCAATTTTAAATTGCTTAAAGACCAAAATATAGGAAAATTTGAAGAAACATTTACAGATGACGGAACCAACCACGTTCGTAAGAATGAACATACATTTTACATGGAATCTCAAAAAACTATTTTATCAAAAGCTAAGAAGGTTGGATTTATTTTAGAAGGACACGCAAATATGGTTAAGTGTAGATATGAATATCAATATTTATATTTTTTAAGAAAACCTAATTAATTAATATGTATAATTAATATATATATATGACCAATAAATATAAGGTTAAAATAACTTCTTACGACTTACCCCTTAAAAATTTAAAAAATATGGTTACGAAATATCAGAAGGAGAAGAAACAAGGTATCATGAAATCCTTCGGTGAATTAATCCAGGATTTCAAAAAGAACGGAAATAAAAGGAAAAAAAGAAAGGAAAAAACGAAGAAGAAGAGAAGAGGTGGTAGTCGTAGAAAGAAGAGAAGAAAGAAACGTACGCGTAGAAGAAGAAGAAAAAAACGCTAAATTAATATTATGATATTTTACATAATATTAAGCATACTTTTATTTATCGTAATTGGCTATATAACTTATAAGGTAAAATACGGTTATTGGACTAAACAACCGGTATTTCACTATCATAATATTTTTTACTGGTATAGTCCTCCTGGTGTAATTGAAAAAGGCGATGTTGAAATTTCAAAATATTATAATCCACAAATAGATTTTATAGAAAGTGATAAGATAACAACTGAAAAAAAAGAACTATTCGCAACTTTACTTAAATCGCACTTTATGCCTTATAAAGGTGAGAAATATGCACCCACAACCGAAGGTGTTATGAATAGTTTTCAAGCACATACACGTACAAGTTATATAGCATTAAATTATGATAACAAAAGGTTAATTAGTGCTTTAGCTACTTTACCAATAAATATTTATTTCGGTGGTAAAAAACAAGAAATATATTATGCGGATTTTTTATGCGTTCATCCAAAATATAGAAAACAAGGCGTAGCACAAAATATTATTAATACAGTAACCACAAATCATAGATTAAAAGATAAAGCACAAAAAGATACCAGTATATTATTTAAGAGAGAGGGTAAATCAATGTTAATTGTTCCTTTAACCATTTATAAAAATTATGTATTTGATATCGAAACGTGGGATAGAAATGTTACTATGGATGAGCATGCATTTATACAACTGATTAAATTAACACGACAAACATCATCTTTATTTTTAGAGTTATTAAACAAATCCGTATATAAATTTAAATGTGCTATATTACAAGATTTGGGACATTTATTATATTTATGTGAAAAGGAAGAATTAATAATTACATTATTGCTCGTAAATAATGAACCCGTAGGATTTTATGTGTTTAGAGACCCCTACATAACCTACGATAATAATAAGAGTATTGAAATGATAGCGTCTTATAATGATAATACAACAAATGAAATTTTTGCTTTAGGATTTTTATGTAGTATAAAACATCTAAATATAAAAACCAAAAGATTATTAATGACTGATTCAGGTCATAACAATATAATACTAAATATTATATTGAAAAAATATAAAATAATTACAGTACTGATGGGTTCGTTTTATTTTTACAACTATGCAACATATCCTCTTATGAGTTATGATGTGCTAAGTTTAGTTTAGCGAGTATATTTTCCAGCCCTTGCGAATGAATCAACGACAAAAATAACAAAAACGCCTAAAAACAAATATAAAACCAATTCCTCAGTTATATTTTCTGTTTTTTCATCCTTATTTTCTTCCATCATATGAATTAAATAATTTAACTTTCTCATTAATTCGTCACGATTAGCGTGATTCATTTCCGAACCTGCTGAAGAATTAGTATAATAAGGGACATAATTATTATATGCTTGTTGGTATTTATCTTTCAATGTTTTGAATCCTTCTGCTGTAATTGCGTGATCTGTGTTTAATTCTTGTGGTTTAAAATTTTCCTTAACATTATCATTTTTGCTTAAAAGTTCTGGTTTTGGAGGCGGATGGAATTCTGCTAAACCTTCTTGATCAGAATCGTCATCATCCGAACCGAACCCCTCCATATTTTCCATTGAATTTAGGAATTGTTCTACCTTTTTAGTTTTTTTTTCTCTCCTTTTAATTGTTCTATTTTTCCTTTTTTTTTCAAATTTCGTATTTAATTCATTATCGCCTTCATTTGTTGGTATTTCCGACCATCCTAGAGTTGTAGACATATTCTTATAAAATTAATAGATTATAATTTATTTTTATTAAACTGAAAAATATATATATTTATGTATATAGAATGAAAAACGTTAAAAATTATATTGAAATGGTTTTATTAATAATATTGGTGGTTTGTATTTATAATGGTGAATGTAAATTATTGAATGACATGATGAATAACACCGTAGGCAAATTATCAATATTGGGTTTAGTGATATTGATTTTAACATATTTTGGCAAAACTGCCGGTGTTTTAGCTGCATGCATATATGTATTTATTTTGCACGTTAATAGGCGTGAGGGGTTTGAAGGTTTGTCTTTAGAAGTTAATACCAAGAAAGAGAAGAAGAAGAAGGGTAAATGGGAAAAGGAAAATGATGAGGATAAAGATGATGAAGATGAGGATAAAGAAGGATTTAGTATTAAAATTGGAAGCGATGATAAAGATGATAAAGATGATAAAGATGAGAAAGAAGGATATTGGGCAAAAAAAAATAAAGAAGGTATGGATGATGAAATTGAAGGTATGAAAAGTACAATTTCCAAATTAGTTAAAAAAGTAAAAAAACTTGAAAAGAAGAAGAAGGAAGGATTTTCTAATTTAAGACAGAACCGGCGGTTAAAAATTAATAATATCAGCGTTTTAAATACAACAGATTTAGATAGAACTATTAAAAAAGATAGCGAAGTGCGTACTCTAAATTCAACGGCATAATTTATTAATGATTGAATAATTTTATATCAATAATTAATATATAATGAAAAATGATAAATTGAAATCTGTATCGAATATGAAGGGGGGTGCGGCACCCAAAGGGTTGATAGCATCTACTATTCATAATATAGTCACGTCTTTTAAAGGTTTAAATGATAGTAAATTTTTTATGGGTGTGGTCATGATAATGATGAATATCGCGTCAAAACATATCAATATAGAGCTAACACCCTCTCAACAAAAGTATTTTAAAAATAATATGGCCAGACAATTATTAATATTCGCCATAGCTTGGACAGCAACGAAAGATGTTTTTATAGCACTTGCTATTACCGCTATTTTTCATGTTTTAGCAATGCATTTATTAAATGAAGATAGTAGTTATTGTATTATACCAAGGTCTTGGAGGAATTTTGAAAAAATATTAGATGCAAATAATGATGGTGAAGTAAGCGAAGAAGAAATAAAAAAGGCAAAGGAAGTTTTAGAAAAAGCAAGACTAAAAGAAATTAAAAGAGAAGCCCTAAGAAATATGAATGATTTTAAAATGTCGCTATATTAATTATAAAATAATAACAATAATTAATATATAATGGATAATGAAGTTATAAGTAAGGAACAAGGGATACAAACCGAAAAGACAGAACCTCAAAAAATGACTGTATCGGGGTCTATTAATATAAATAACAAAACAAAACCAACCGCATTAATAAAAAGAAAAAAAGAAACTCTAATAAAATGTAAAGCCCCCCGTGATAAACGATTTGAATTACATTGGGATTATACAACGAGTAAGAGTGGTTCTCAGGAGTTTACATTTACCGGTAAAGAAATGGGTGAAGGATTTTGGTCTCCCGAAGAGAAAAATAAATTCAAAGTAGGAGACTTAGTTATATTTAAAAAAACAGGGCATCAGAATAATAAGTATAAAGCGAGAATATACGCCAAAACGGGACTTATAAGCAAATTAGACGCATTGAAAAATGGTATCATACAAGAGTTACCAACTATACCTGATTTATATGATATAAAATTTATAGCACCACCGGTTATTAATGGAATACGAAAATTAAAAATGAAAGGTATTTCTCAAGAAAATTTGGAAAAGATTCCAGGATACAGATTCTTTTTCTGTGGTACAGCCAAACCTAATGAAAAAAAAGGCGAAAGCTATAAAGAGCCCGACTTTAAATATAATAAAGATCAACTCAAATCTTTAGTTAAATCGGAAATGAAAAAGGGTTTTATAAAAAAATTACCATGGAAAATAGATAGGATTGAAGCAAGATATACAGATATAAAAAAAGATCCCATTACGGGAAAATATGTTCCACCAGAGAAAATAATTGATACACCTAAAAATTTGAATTTTCAAATAGCAGGTGTGGAATTAATAGATGTTAGTAATCCTATATGTGTTAAAAAAGGAAAAGATAAAGAGACGCATAAATTGAGAGCTAAAGTTCATATAAGATTGGTTAAAGTTGAAAACGGAAAACCTGTTGGCGATTATGACGGTGTTATGTCTATATTAGATTGTAAAGAACATAAGAGAAGAGCTCTCGCTAAACTAGATGAAATTAAAAAAGATTTTTCAGATCAAGCTGTGGATTTTGCTGACTATATTGGTGATAAATTAGACCGAAAATATTCGGAAAACCAATATGGCGAAATGCAATGGTTTCAAAATAAAGGCAAAGAAGAACACTTGGCGACTATTAAAAGAAATAAAAAAAGAAAAGGAGAAGCAGCAGAGCCAGGAGGAGAGAAAGAAGAAGAAGAAGAAACCCCAAAAGAAATAATTAAAGGATGGAAGAATGAAGGTAAAGCAGATGCACAACGATTAAAAAGTTCTATGGGTGCGCTTAAAAAAGGTTTAGAAATTGAAAAAGAAGACGAGAAAGTAAAAGAAGATGAGAGAGCATTGGCTACCGAAGATCCTGTTGAGCACGACCACCCGACTGCGAGCGTTGGGGGTGGTAAAAGAAAAATGAGTAGAAGAAAAAAGAATAAAAAAAGGTCATGTACAAAGAAAAATAGAAGAAATAGAAATAAATAATAATCTATATTTCATCTATCATTGGATCGGTCGGTAATTTGTTTTTTAATATTTCGTTACCGTCTTGGTCTTCCAATTTATGTAATAATTTTTTAAAATCCTCTTTTTCTAAAATAAATTCTAATTTATTAAGTTTTCTTTCGATAATAACCAATTTATCTATTTCAATATCGTCAGCAGTAGGAACCTCATAATACCAATTATAAGCATATTTACTTCCATTGTATATGATTTTCCCGAAGTGCCATGTAAAATCAGCCGCTTCATATAGTAGGAACCCAAGAACCATTAATATATTAATTATTGATATTTTTAATATATTACAAACTTAAATTAACAACATTTTTCTCACTAATTTTTCTTCTACTTTTCCTTGGTTTTTTAAAATCCAACGAACTATTTAATTCTTCAATTTCTTGAATACTAACTGTACTTCGGTTGTCTTCCTTCAAATTAATTTTCTTAGTTTTTAATCCTGATAATAAATCCTTTAAATCGGTTGGACCTTTCATTTCCGGTCTTTTTGGAGGCGAACTTATATTACTAAAAGAGGATTCCATATTTTCAGCATCATTGAAATTTGCTCGTCTGTTGCTAGCACCTGGTCTATCAGAATAAGAACTTTTCATTCTTGGTGGATTTCTTCTTTCTTCTTCGCTTGGACCAGGAGGCGAACCTCTTGGCGGGTCTTGCATCATCGAACCCATAAAATTACCGAATCCCGGATTTGATTCGCCCATACTATTAACTGCTGCTTGTGTAAATTGTTGCATTAATTCTGGATTTTGTTTTAAAATATCATCCATTCCGGGCATAGAGGATTTAAACATGGTATTGGTCATATGAATCATAACAGCGGAACCTCCTAGCATAAATAACAACTTCAATTCAGGAGCTATTTTAGCTTTGCTTGCGTATTTCGCATGTAATTCTCCAAATACATCATCATATTCTTCTACATTTTCATTTACAGATTCAGCCCAACCATCTAATTTTAAATCAAAAGGGTCAAATTTATTATTTAAAAATTCTATACCTGTAATACAAGCCATTAAACATTTTTGTTGAAATTTCACACTGGCTTTTTTCTCCTTTTCAGATTTAATCATTTCATATTCCCCTTTCATTTCGTCTAAACTTGATTGCATTGAGTATTTCTTACTTAATGTAATGCCTTTTTTTTCAATTTCTTCTAATTTTCTTAAGTAAAAGAATTTTTCCTTTAACATTTCTTCATTAGTTATTTGCTTTTTCGCAGGAACATTTAATGTAGGGCTTATAGGAATATCATTAAACTTCTTATACCCATCTTCATCTTGTGTTGAAGATTTAGCACCAGAAGCCCCTTTTAAAATACCACTAGAAAGTGGGGATGAGTTAGGGGATGATATGGGTTCAACATTTAATTGTATATTATTAGTGGCTGCTGGTTTGTTTGTGAAATCAGTCCCACTAAATAAAAAATTACTTTTAGTAGTGGTAACACTTTTTTTCTCTTTAATCGGTTCATCAAGAGATATGGTACTTAATTCTGTTAAATCGTCTAAAACAATATCAGACGCCATACTTTCTTTTTTGTGTTTGTTTGGATTCATTAGTAAATCTGCTCCTGGTCCAAAATTTACGGATTTTCTTGTTGATAGTTGAGGCGATGCGTTTAAAGGAACCTCATTCAATGATATAGAAATTGTCTCTGCCATTATTATAATTAATAGAATTTTTAATTTTAAGTAGTCCGCAATATATATTAATTATTTAGTTTATGTGAAATGTACCATTTTGCTTGTAAAAAACAATCTGCTAAATCGTCCTTCTTTTTATGTTTCTCAAAATGAGGAATCCAATTTGTATTTTCTATTAATTTTCTTGTAATTACAACACTCTCTTTTTTCCTTTCATCATAAGTAGTTTTTTTGTTTCCTAAAAAGTCTTTTAATTTATTATTTGAATTAACAGGAACAACATTTATAACATCGTTTTCTATAAAATGTTGCATTACCATACCTTGCAATGTTTTCATTCTTAATGCTAAAGGCCCTATTTGATTTTCAATAATTACTAAATCTATTTTAACATTTTCAAAAGTTTTATTAAATAATTTTTTCAAATTAATCCCGTATGATACCATATTCATTTCTGTCGTTAGAACATTACTCACAAAATCGTAATAATTATTGGACAAATCAAATATAATATTTCTTAATATATCTTATTTCTTTTGCTTTTCATTTACAGGAATACATTGTTCATTTCCTATTTTTACTAATTGCGTTTTCTTTAATTTTTTAATTCTTTTATTAGAAAATTGACGTGGTGGTACTTTATACTCCTTAGCGTGTGTTTTACAGTAGAATTTATTCTTCTTAGTATATTTCCCTATTTTCTTACATTTATTTCCATTTTTTTGTTTCCCCATGCAAATATGTTGAGTATTTTCACATAAATCTATTATGTCCCAATCGACTATAGTATATACTCCATCATCTTTATAATCAAGTAAGCAATAAGCCATATTTTTCATACCTACATCAATGCTTAATATTTTCATTATATTAATACTTAATCGATAAATTTTTAAGTATTAATTATAATTGTCCTGACCTCTTAATTAGTAATTGTTCTTGTGTAAGCATAGGACCAGATAATGAATTTTGTAAAGCTTCACGTGATAAATACATGTTTTTCAAATCACTACTTTGGTATCCAAAAGGAACACTATTATCTTGACAATCAGCAAATAAATATTTATTATGATGCGTATTATCGCTACCATTACAACTTTTTGTGCTGCACATTTTGGCTAAATTAGAATTTGCCTTCATAACCTCATTCCCACTGTTAATTAAAAATTGACGATATGCATAATTAGATTTAATTTCATATGTTTTTTTAATACCATTATTATTATTACACGCCGCATCATAATTAGTAAATTGCCTTGAATCACTCATTAAAGGTGGAGATTTATGATGAATATTATTAGATCCTGAATAACAAGTTGCCCAACTCATATTATATAAAAGAACAAGATAATTAATTACTATAAATTATTTAATTAATTATTTTCTAATAGATTTACTAAACCGGCTTTATTTAATTTGGTATATCCTGTTAGACCTTTTTCTGAACAGGCTGCTTTTAATTCAGACACTTTCATTGTGGCGTAGTCTTCAATTTCTTCTTTTACTTCAATGTTTTTAATATTTTCTTCTTCTTCTTTTTCTTCTTGTTCTTCTTCAGATTCTTCGGATTCAACATCATCTAAACTATCTTGGTCATCGTTACTTAAATTAATCGTTTTAACAGAATCTAAATCAAGAACTATCGTTTTTTCTGAATCTGTTTCATTGGTTACTTTTAAAACTTCTACTGTTTTTTTCATTAAATCTTCTTCTTCCCCATCACTTTCTGATTCTTCATCACTTTCTGATTCTTCATCACTTTCTGATTCTTCATCATCACTTCCAGATTCTTCATTATCTGAAACCTTTATTAATTCTTTGTTTACCATTTCTTCTGTTAAAACTTCAGTTTCTTGGGGTAATTGTTCAGAAGCCATTTCATTAACATATCCCAAATTTTTATTTTCAAAAGGGTCTGGTTCTTCTTGATAATATTCCATTTCTTGTGTGTTCGTTGGAGCTTGTTCGTTAGAGAAATTTTGAATCATATTAAACATGCTATCTAATTTTGTTTCTACATTTTCAATTCTATTTTTAAAATAAAACCACAATAAAATAGATGCAACCCCAGTCACACCAATACAAATAGCCATTGCGCGAGCATTGGAAAACATATTAATAATAATTTACATTAAATAATCTTTAAATAAACGAGAAGCTTATTCAATATTTTCTATTATTTCCTCAGCTTTATTTATTATAGAAATGGGGTAATTTAATGATTTCAATACAGCCAACCCACCTTTGGTCGTTGAATAACCGGGAACCAATTTATATGTATTGTTAGACACATGATTTTCAACAAATGTTTCCATATTGTAATTTTTGATTTTCTTATTATCTCTAAATAATTTGCATAATTTAATGTAATGTGTAGTTAATATAATTTTTACATTTTTATTCTTAATAATATGGTCTAAATAACCGTATGCATTTGATATAGCTTCATATGGATTTGTTCCCGAATATAATTCGTCAAATACACAGAAATGTCTATCTTTATTATTTTTTTCAATTATATCAAGTATATTTTTACATCTCCTTGCTTCCGATTGGAATAAGCTGTCGCGCGAGCAACTATCTGGTATATTTATATATGAATGTATATATTTGTATGGATTTAATACACCTTTTCTATAAAATCCAAAACCAGTTTGTTGTGTAAATATTAAATTTATAATAGTTGATTTTAATAAAGTTGTCTTACCAGCAGCATTAGGTCCGGTGATTATCATACTCTTACTTAATGATATGTTGTTTTTGATGGGATTTGATTCTTTCAAAGATGGATGATAAATATCTTTAAAGGAACATTTATTACTAGATGAAAATTTTATAGGATTGATATCTTTGTTTAAAATATTATCATTCAATCCGCCCAGTGTGTCTATATATCCATTAAATCCCAATGAAAACAATAATAAATCATTAATATTAGTATCATAATGTAATTTATAAAACGTTTTCATAATTACTCCAAATATTCGTACTGTTTTAATTGTTTTGGTTTTTTCAGGCAAAGCATCTAATTCATTAATAAAATTTTCATTGTTATGTATCGCATTTTTTAAGTTACTATTAAATCCAGTGTAAGTATTATAAGGTTCAATTAATCCAGAAAATTTTATCATATTATCATTAGTATATTTCAAATAGTTTTTTAATGAATTTATTTTATCAATGATATAATAAGCATTTGTATAGAAATGATAGCAAGATACAATGTTTTGATAAATACTATATAAATAAAATCCTAACATTACCAAACCATACACTTTTGTTTTTATTGATGCTCCCTGAAAATTCATAAGAATTTGTCCAAGTTGATTTTTGGCTATAATTTGTTTTAAAATATGAATATAATTATTAATGTTGATATTGTGTCCTAATAATTTCAAGAAAAAGAAAGGTAATATAAGCATTATTAAAGGTGTTACTAATTGTAATAATGGACTTGTTATATTTAATATGCTTAATATTTGCAATAATATTGGGTTATAATTCAACCACTTAAGTTTATCCCATTCAATATATTGATATTTTTCTTCAATATCTTCAATTCCCTTTATTTCACTCCAATCATTTGTCATTTTATTTACAATATCAACGTTTTGTGAAATATCAAAATTTGAATATATTTTTTGCGATTCTTTCAAAAATTTGCTATCATTTGTGTATCCTTTTCCCCAAGATTCTATGGTTATTTCTCCTACAGTTGTTTTTGGATTAAATAAATGATTATATACAGGAGCATTTGAATTATCAACAGTATTCAGTAATTCTAAATCATTATTAATATTATCATTTATAGGAATATGTTCTCTATATTCAATAGGTAATTTGAATGTTTCTTTAATATTTTCTTTATTCATTTGAACAACGATAAGAAAATATTAAACTATTATAAACTTAATATTGTATTTAAACATTTAAATGTTTTGTGAAATCGATGGGCATTTCCATAATTTGCGTTTCGTAATGTTTTTCAAATCGCGCTAATCTATTTGTATCGTATTTCGTCTGAAAATTAATAGCGATCCCTTTTCTTCCCCATCTTCCCGAACGCCCGATTCTATGTAAATATGTATTTTCATCGCGAGGGATATCAAAATTAATAACAATACTTACTTGTTGAACATCTATTCCTCTTGCGAATAGGTCAGAAGTTATCAAAACACGACAACCACCGGATTTGAATTCTTTATAAACACTTTTTCTTTCCTGATCATTCATTTTTCCGTGTATTTTTTTAACAGGGAAATCATCAGTCATCATCGCTTCTTCCAAGTCATTAACCCTATTAACGCTATTACAATATATAATAGCTTGCGATATTGATAATCCACTAAATATATCTTTGATAGTTTCATATTTATGAGTATCATCCTCTAAATTAATATAGTATTGAGCTATTCCTTGCAATGTTAATTCATCATTTTTAACTAAAATTCGTGTAGGATTTTCATGAAGGTTGAAGTTAAATCGTGTAAATCTTTCGGCATTGTTGCGGAAAATAATGCAATTTGAACATTATTAGGCATGGATTTGAATATTTTATACATTTGATCTTTAAACCCTGAAGACAACATTTCATCAGCTTCATCCAAAATCAACAATGATAAAGAATCTGTTTTTAAAAATTTTCTACGAATTAAGTCATTTACTCTACCAGGAGTTCCCACTACAATTTTTGGATGTTTTGTATTGAGAATTTTTTTATTTTTATCTACAGAAGTCCCTCCTACTAATAGTGTAGGATTTACGTCTTTAATATATCTTGAAAGATTTTCAACTACGTTAAGAGTTTGGTCCGCCAATTCATGCGTTGGGGCCAATATTAATACTTGAGGACCTTTTACATCCTTCTTTAAAATATTTAATGAACCGATTACAAATGCTCCTGTTTTGCCTGTACCCGATTGTGCTTGTGCTGTAATATCTCTTCTACGACCATTATGTATATTTTTAGTCATAGGATACAATGCCTTTTTTTGTATAGAACTTGGTTTTTCAAAACCAAAAGAATAAATTCCTCTTAAGACATTATTATTTAAATCCAATTTTTGGTCTTCCCAGCTTTCTATTTCGTATTGCTCATGATTATTTCTAATCTTTTCCTCGTTTGTTATTGAAGTCATATTAAATATATTCTATTTATTTGTTTAAGTATTTTTAAAAATGGTTTAATTATTTAATATAAATGATATAAAAATAAATTATAACATAATATCAATATGACTAAGTATACATTAGAAGATTACAATAAAATACAAGAGACTTTTAATATAGAAGAATTAAGTACGATAACAATAAAAATAGTTAATGATTTGGCGAAGAAAGTTGGTGCGCCGAATTATAGTAAAACTCCTATTTTTAAGAAAAAACCGGGTAATCAAAAAAAATATCATATAAACAAAGAGGATTGGGAACAAATTAGAAATTTTAAAACAACCCAATTGAAAAAAAATCAAGAAGGTATTGAATCTAAAATGGACTTGTTGAGGATTAATTTAAACAAATTAACACAAAGCAATTACGATACTATTTCAAATGAAATATTTAATTTTATCAATAATATAATCGATAAAGGTAAGGATGAAAAAAAAACATATGAAATATTACTAAAAATTGGTCATTCTATATTTGAAATTGGTTGTTTGAATGTGTTTTGGTCGTCGTTATATGCTAAATTGTTTCACGATTTAATTAAACAATTTAAAATAATGGATGAAATATGCAAGAATAACTTAACTACATTTTTGAAAATATTTGACGAAATAGAATGTGTAGAATTGGATAGTAATAATTATAGTGAATTTTGTGATTGTAATAAAAAGAACGAGCATAGAAGAGGGATGTCCAGTTTCTTTATTAATTTAATGATGAATAATATAATTACAAAGGAATATATATACAATGTTGTTAATAATTTGTTAGACAAAATAAGTTCTACATCAACGGATGAAGCATTTATAAATATAAATGAAGAAATAATTGAAAATATATATATTATATTAACTTCTGGAAAAGATATGTTGAAAGATACAAAAGATTGGGAAGGTATTGTAAGAACTATTGAATTTTATTCCGAAGGTACAGATGATGTCGCCATATCTAAGAAGATCCAATTTAAATGCTTGGATATAATTGATGAACTTGATGAATGAATTTAAAAAGAAGATTCTATAAATATTTAATATGGAAAATATTAAATGTTCAATCATAGAAATCAAAAAAGACAAAAGAACTTCCAATGTGGAAGATATTATGAAATGTATAGAAGAAAACGAAAAAGAAATAAAAGACGATGATGGTCAAAATTTTTCAACCATATATTTCTTAATGGAAGAGGAATATAATGAATTTACGAAAAAAGAATTGGAACGAATATGTGATTATTATAGTATTAATAAACGAAAAAAGCGGAAAAACGATTTAATACAAGATATTATTATTTTTGAACAAGATATACTAAATAGTGAATTAGTAGATAAAAGAATTGAAATGTGGTATTGTATAGAACAAATTAAGAATGATAACTACTTAAAAAAATTTTTAATATTAGAGTAAGGTATATATGACTACAGTAAATTCAAATATTTCAACACATGTTTCTTATACGAAACCAAAAATAAAAATATATAAAAACGATAAAGGCAAAAAAGTAACACCTTATAAAATCAAATTGCAATTTAAATCTGAAGAAATTCCTGTAATAATAGCTTTAGGTGAAATTAGGAGAGAATATTCTGGAAAATTCAACATTTTATATTGTCCGGTTTATATCGTATTGGGTGATAATATTAAAGCACTTTCATTCCAACAAATAGGTGTTTATGAATTTTTTGCCGCTTCTGAAGAACAATTAAAACACGATGATGGAGATTTTGATATTCGTTTAATAGAAGGTCCATTGTTGTATGATGGATTTGATTCTAAAAAAATTAAAAAGCTTTTAAATGAAAAACCATTATTGAAGGATATGGATGAAAGAGAAATGGAAGAGGCTGAAAAAGCTTCTGAAATTAAAGAAATGAATGTGAAAACTGGTGAAAAAATAGCAATAGCAGCAAAACCTTTACTTATTTCATTAGAAATAGAAGATGACGATACAGTTGATCATAAAGATGAGTATAGTGAAAAAGAATATCGTAAAATAGTTAAAGACTATGAAGCAATGGGAGTTAATGCACCAAAAAAGAATTGGTTACAAAAGAAATTTCATGATTTTTATTACAAAATCCACCCTAATTCAGGGAAAGGGGATTGTTTTTTTATATCATTAGCACAAGCATACAAATATATTGGGAGAAAAGTTACGGGGAAAGAAATAAGAGAAAAATTGGCTACCAATATTCCCGAGAAGACATATAAAGAATATGAAGAACGATATTCGATGTTTAATAATTTCCTTCAAAAAAATAAAAAGAGTCAGGAGGATATATTAAAGAGATTTAACGAATTAAAAAAAATGAAAAAAAATAAAGAAACACAATTTGATGATATAAGAAAATCTATTGGACAAAAAGCTTTAAAAAAAGACCCTCGCTATAAAGAAATTAAAGCTATTCGGGATAAAATGCAACAGATGTCGGAAGAATATAAAAGCAAAATAGATGAGTTTAAGGAAACTACAGTCAATTTAACCGATGTTGATTTTATGAAAGATGTTAAAAATTTAGAACAATTTAAAGATATTATTAGAACATCAGATTATTGGGCAGATGATAGTAGTATTAGGATTTTGGAAGAAGTTTTAAATATCAAAATTATAGTTATAGATAAGAATAATAGAAAGGGATTAATACATTGCATTGATGCGAGTGATTCCATAAAGGCTAAGGGATTTTTTAAACCTAAATATTATATCATTGCTGATTTAGATTCTAAGCATTATCAATTAGTTTCTTATAAAAATAGAAAGATGTTTCGTTTTCACGAATTGCCTCATTCTATAAAGGAAGAGATAAAACACGCTTGTTTAATTAATTCGGGACAAGGTATTTATAATTTTATTCCGAAGTTTAATGGGTTGATAAAAAAGGTCGATGATGATGATGATGATGATGATGAAGATAGTAAAATAGCAACAATAGATGCGACCGCTGAAGAAGAAGATAATAAAGATTTCAAAGATTATAATGAAGATATAGTATTTGCTTTTTACAGTAAATCAAAGGACGCAAAACCTGGTAAAGGAACAAATGAAAAAATTCCAAAAGAAAAAGAGGATGATTTTAAAGAATTAAATAAAGAGAAGCATTGGAGAAGAGTATTATCTAATTTTCACACAGTATCACAACCTTTTGAATTGGATGGACATATGTGGAATTCGGTAGAACATTATTACCATGCATGTAAATTTAAAAATTATACGGAAGGATCCGAAAAACATGATTTTTATTTAAAATTCACAGCTGAATCTAATTCTGAAGTATCAAAAGACCCTGTTAAGGCCAAAAGTTATGGAGGAACAGATTCCAGTCATAAATACCGCCCAAAACATATTTTAATGGATGATGATTTTTTCAATGGAAATCACAAAATCGCCATGGAAAAAGGACAAAGAGCAAAATATATGAATGACGGCCATAGTCAAAAAGTGTTATTATTAACGAAAAACGCAAAATTAGTACATTACACCAGTAATAAAGGTAAAGGTAAAGTCTCAAAATTAGTAACATTTTTCGATACTATGAAAATCCGGAAAGAATTAAATAATAAATAATTATATAAAAATGAAAATTTATATAATTAATATATAAATGACGAGCAAAAAGATAATAACAGATTTTTTCAAAGCAATAAAAGGGAAATTTGTGTTTTATAAAAATAGTAATGTTTATAATAAAATAATTAAAGGGTTTTATAAAGAATTAAAAGCAATAAAGAAGGTAAAATTTGTACTAAAAAAGGTCCCGTTTTCTGAAACAAGTTTAAGTAAAAGTCATTTTGTTTCCAAGGAGGCAAAAAAAGCATTGAAGAAAATCAAACATTCACATGAATCAACTTTTACTATTGGTAATACAGAGATTACTGTATCATTATTAACATTAAATAATGTATCCACGCAAAAAAGATCTGAACATATGCATAAGGTATTTAAATTATTATCATTTATGTTAGGAATGTCTACATTGGAAATGGAAACTTTACATATAGTTCTGTTTCTTCACGATGATAAGAAAATAATAACAGATAAGTATGAAATTTTGTCTCCCAAACATGTTAATACGGCCGTTACATATGCATGTTCTAAAAATGGACAAATTTTTTTATACAGAAGCGAAGAGTGGTTTAAAGTGCTTTCTCATGAATTGATGCACAGTCTTTGTTTGGATTTTTCAGGATTAGATATTAAAACCTTACAAAAAAAAGTAAAAACTATTTTTAATATAAAAAGTGAGTTTGAAATAAGTGAATCTTATAGTGAATTTTGGGCCACTATAATTAATTGTGCTTTCTTATCTTTTGATATTAGTACATCATTTAAATCGTTTAAAGAGAATATTACGATGATGATAGATTTTGAAAGAATATTTTCATTATTTCAATGTGTAAAAATATTAAAATATATGAAAATAGATAATTACGAATCATTTATTAACGAACAAAGTAATTTATATGAAGAAAAAACCAATGTGTTTGCTTATTATATATTGAAAACTATATTATTATATAGGTATGATGAATTCATTTCTTCGTGTAATTCTAATAATAATCCATCAAATCCGGTATTATTTTATAAATCCCCGTGTAATTTGAATAATTTATATGAATTTATATTTTCCAATTATTATACGAATGGTTTATTGGATGATTTTAAAGTAATGGATGATGTTTTTTCCAACATTAAAAATAAAGTTTTATTACATACTATGAGAATGACCTTATTTGAAAAAAAATAAAATTGATTTAAATAAAATATTATATTCAAATCAATAATACAAACATGGGCATCAGACAATTAAATAAACTAATTAGATATCATTCGCCCCTTGAAACTATAAATTTGGTCGAATTGAAAAATAAGGTAATAGTCATAGATATTATGATTTATATTTACAAATTTTTAGCCAACGATGCGTTATTGGAAAATATATATTTATTATGCGTATTATTAGATAAACACAATATTGATCCAATTTTCATATTTGATGGACAGAAACCCGCTGAAAAAAATGCGGAGCTGGAAAGAAGAAGAAATAATAGAAAGAAGGCTTGGTTAAAATATGATACCATGGTAGAAAATTTAAATGAAGAACAATTAAATACAGAAGAAACACAAAGAGAATTATCCAGATTAAAAAGACAATGTGTAAAATTGAAATCTTATCATATTAAAGATGTGCAAAATTTAATTTTATATTGCGGGATGAAATATATTATAGCCGACGGCGAAGCAGATAAATTATGTGCTGAATTAGTTATTAATAAAACAGCATATGCTTGTATGAGCGATGATATGGATTTGTTTGTATATGGATGTCCTATAGTTTTAAGATTATTTAATATGTCAAAACGTAATGTTATTAGGTATGATTTACAAAAAATATTAACATATTTAAATATGGATATCAAGGACTTTCGTGTTATGTGCACATTATGTGGTACAGATTATAATATAAGTTACAATAAATATAATATTTTCAATGTTTATAAAAAATATCTTTACTATGTTAAGAACGTTAATGATACAACTTTCTTAGATTGGGTTATATCTCAATACAATGATTCCAGTAAAAAATGTTTATGTGATATTATTGGTATGTTTACTATTGATAAATTCCAAGAATTCACTGTATGTTCAAGCGAGTTTGTAAATAAAATCAAATTATATGAACTATTAGAGAAAGAATTCTTCTTGAACCCTATAAATGTTTATTAATTATTACATAAAATTTATGAAATAATTATTTTTTATCAATAACTTATTGACTTGCTGCTGCTGCTACACTCGCCCCAGCTTTCGCAAAATGTGGGCTCATGTATTTTTGAAGATTAAAATAAGTCAAATTATCTTCTTTTTTCAACTTCAATAGCTTCTTCAATTTCGCATCCGCAAGAATATGACGACCATTCTTAGGATCTTGAAGATTATGAGCACGAATATATTTATTAATTTCGCGCGTTACATCAGTTCGGGCCATTTCGGTTCCTTTGTCTTTTCCAAGAAAACTAGCCAATTCATTACTAATTTTCGTTGGTTTAACAAATCCACTTGGTTGGCGATTACCGGTTCGCTTCTTCCTTTTTCCTTGTTTCTTTGCCGCTTTCAATTCGCGGTCCGTTCTTTTGGAAAGAACTCTAACTTGAGTAGTAACAGTAGTCAATTGGCTACGAAGGGCAGTCAATTGTGCCAAAAGTCCAGCAAATTGTTCTTGGAGATTTGGGGTTGTATCTTCTGCTGGTGCTTCTGGAGCCTTAGCTTGAACAACTGGGACTTTTGGGGCTGGTGCGGCTTTTTTAGCTGCGGAGGTTTTTTTTGACGTCTTTGTCTTCGGCATCTTATGATTTCATATATTGAGTTCTTTTTAAATAGGTTTCTTATAAAATATATTTATTCCTAAAATATAAACCATAACGCACCATAAATATATTTATATTATCTGATTTATTAATTATTTGGTAAAAATGAAGTATATAACCACGGTAAAGAATTAGCAGCATGTTGACTAACAATAGTTAATACTCCTAAAATATAATTTGCACCCAAAGTTCTATTGTCTTTATCTTCCGATTTTAATAAATTATTCATAATTTCCAAACCATATGTTTTTAATGTTAGTTCAGATTTATGCATTAATGTATTTATTTGCACATTATTATATGGCTTCCCATTAGGCGGACATATTGCTCTTTTCGTTTCATTTGTTATCTGTGCTCTATAATCCCACACATCCGCCAATTCTCTTATAAATCTTATTAGTCTTATTTTTGATAAATTTAAAAACCATTTTGTATCTGTTATAAAACCAAGTTGATCAATCTTCTGGAATATTTCTATCGTTTTTAATTCCAGTTTTTTCTCACTAGATAACGCATTCGTATCGCTCTCATATTTATATTTTATTTTCCTTTTCAAAACTTTCTTCGTTATCCAAATAACCTGATTTAATTTATATATAACATTATTATTCAATTCTCTCCTTGTATATGGGTTCAAAATTTTACCTTCGTCCGTGTTTGTTTTCATTATTAAATTAAATATTGAATATATATCAAAACTATAAATAAATCCATCATTGTCTTTGAAAGTAAATGTTTGATCAAACGGAATTTCTTTTATTTTTTGAAATGTTAAAAAATCCGTATCATTAACGCTTTTTAAACGCATTTTTAACCCTTTTAATTTTATTATCCTTTTCAACAAATGTCCTCTAAATATTTTTTGTATTTTTATAGCAAAATATGAAAACTTCAAATAATTATATATCCTATATATTTTTTCATCTTTGTTCCCGGATACTTTCAATTTGTAATGCTTACATATAGCTTTTAATTGTTTTACATTATAATTATTATCTAATAATGTTTGATAATTTTTCATTTCAATTATTTTAAAATCAACTCCCTTTACCTTTTTACCTTTCTTTTTTTTTGGAACCGGCTCATATATCACTTTATTTATAAAGCTTCTTGGAGAATGGTCTTTCCATTTTATAACAACGTTCATTTTATAAATATAAATATTTATTTTTATATCTTTTTTTATAAATCTTACCATATTAGAAAGTGTTTTATTTATAATTAAATTGTTTTCTATATTTTCGCTTTAAGACAAGTATATATAAATAATTAAATGAAATTTTTCCCACTATTCTTGTTATATTGTTCGTTTTTTCTTTGTACATCAACAAATATAAATGATTGTAATAAATTATGGGGTATGAATAATGAAATCAATGGAGTAACTGTTTCTAATATAGGAATATATATGTGTGTCGATGACCCATTAAATATTTATTCAACCATAAATAAACCTTCCAACCAATTGGTTTTATCAGATAAACAATTAAATATACAAAATTTTAACGAGTCTGTACAAAGAAAAATCAATAATACTATTAATATTACAAATGTTACATATAATAATATAGATATACCTTCTACAACTACTACACCTTCACCAACAACTACTACACCTTCTCCAACAACTACTACACCTTCTCCAACTACTACTACACCTTCACCAACTACTACTACACCTTCTACAACTACTACACCTTCACCAACTACTACTACACCTTCACCAACTACTACTACACCTTCTCCAACTACTACTACACATTCTCAAAACACTATAACACCTTCTCAAACTACTAATCTAAGAATTACTAAAAATCAGTCAGCATTATATGAAAATAAAGAAAGTAAAATAGAGGATGAGGATATAGATTCACCATTAATTATTACATTAACTGTCGTGTCTATTTTGGCTTTTATATTATGTTGTATCCGATGTAACCCGTTAGTATATGAGTTTGTTAAACGTAGATGTACAAAGAAAATATCAATAGCTGAAAAAAAAGAACTACCACACCATGTTGTTAAATTAAATATTAAAGAAAAAAAACAAAAAAAAGTAACACCTTTAAACAGTTATAATCGTCGCGGACCACCACCACCACAAGTTGTAACCCCAAAAAGAAAAGTTAGTCTTGGATTTAATACTATGGGTAATGACCAGGACTGGTATAAAAAAACTTTCCAAAACGAATTATCTCAATTTAAAGATATGGAACCGCCTCCAAGCGCCCCTAAACCACCTACTCCAAAATTACCCATACCAACATTGAAAGTTGATTTAATAGATAGACATGTTCATGCGAATCAACTTATTAATAATAAAATGGATAATATTATAAATAATATTGAAAATACTAAAAAAGAAATGTCCCTTGACAAAAAATACAAAAGTCCTAGCATGAATATTCGTGAAGTTGGAAAAGTTAAACAGCGGGTAAATAGCATTGAGAAAAAAAGAAGAAAACCAGATTTTAGAAATGTTCGTCTAAATTCATGGACAAATGAAGGGAAAAAAATCTCAAGGGACATTAATTGATTATAAAATTGATTTAAAGAATAGACATGATTATAAAGTAAGAGTATGTCCAGTAGTATGCAAATTACATCCGCAAAGAAGTTCGATTGTGAACAAGTTAAATATAAACCACCAACCACCAATACACGAGGAGGCAAAGATGTTAAAGTTCAATTAAATGGTTCTAATGTTGTATTACAAGTTCCGCTAATGCTAACGTGGGGTCTTAATGAACGAGATAATGATGGTAGAATGTCTTATGATGTTTCGCTTCAATTTGAACCAAATAAGTATCCTGCTCAACAAAAAGCCCTCGATAATATGAAGAGTTTCGAAAATAAACTATTGAATGATGGAGTAGTCAATAGTAAAGCTTGGTTTGGTAAGAACAAGATGTCCAGAGAAGTTGTTGAAGCAATGATGTGGCCTATTTTGAAGTATCCAAAGATGAAGGATGGAAGTGGCGAACCAGATTATTCAAGGAATCCTACAATGAAATTGAAAGTTCCATTTTGGGAGGAGAAATTTAATGTAGAATTGTATAATATGGACGGTCAGGCACAATATCGTCAGCCTAAAGATGGACAATGGGAAGCACATCAAAATAAAGGAACACCTATGTCGCTAATGCCGAAAGCAACACATCTTACCGGTTTGATTCAATGTACTGGTCTATGGTTTGCTGGTGGTAAATTTGGTTGCACGTGGAAATTGCTTCAAGCAAAACTTCAACAACCAGTTCGTTTGGTGGGGTCAGGAGTATGTCACATTGTTGAGGATAGTGATGACGAAGATACACTCGCTGAACTCAAAGCCAAGGCAGAAGAGAAAGAAGCATTTGTTCAACAAGACGATGCTTATACTCAAGAAGATGTGCCTACATTCGGTGGAGAAAGCGATGAAGAAGAATCAGAACAGGAAGAGGAAGAGGAAGAGGAAGAGGAGGAGGCTGTTGAAGCACCAAAAAAGAAAGTGGTTAAGAAGAAGCGTGTGGTGAAGAAGAAGAAAACCAATGGCGACTAATTAATAAAAAAAATAACTTAAACAAAAAATACTTTAATTTTTTAATACAAGCTCGAATAGCTCAGTTGGTTAGAGCGTGCGACTGTTAATCGCGAGGTCACAGGTTCGACCCCTGTTTTGAGCGGAGGTGAAAAGAAGAGATGGACTTATAAAACATATTAAGATTACTAACAGCAAATTATTATCACGCATCATAAGCCGGGGGTCGATGGATCGAAACCATCTGGTCGTATTTATACTTTTTTATAGCGACCATAGCTCAGGGGAAGAGCACCGTAGATAATGTAATCCGCATCACCAGGTGGCGACCTTATAATACGCAAACAAGGGTATGGTGTTGGATTAATGGATATGGGTATGACGGCATTGGATTAAAGGGTATAGCGTTGGATGTACCGGATATAGCTCAGTTGGTAGAGCGATTGACTGTAGATCAATTGGTCGTGTGTTCAATTCACACTGTCCGGATCTGACTTGGATTTGAAAAAATCCTGTTGATAAGTCAAGACTAGAAACAGCAATATTAATCATGAAGCTAAAAAGTCATTTTATTTCTAACGAATAATATTATCTAAGGATATAATTGTCGCTTGACGAAATTAAATGCAGATGGAGGTAAGGGTTTAATCATATCAATTGTCCCTGAACAAACATATAAACACTAGTCTGTAACGTGCCCGTCTAGCTCAGTCGGTAGAGCGCGTGCCTTTTAAGCACGTGGTCATGGGTTCAAGTCCCATGGTGGGCATATAAGCGGCTTGGCGCAGGGGAAGCGTGTTCGGCTCATAACCGAAAGGACCTAGGATCGAAACCTAGAGCCGCTATTTATAAAAATATTAAATACCTTTTTTAATATTTTTTATCTTCTATTCTTTTTGGATTTCTTTCTCCTTTTGGATTTCTTTCTCCTTCTTGATTTCTTTTTACCTCCTTTTGGATTTCTTTCTGTGGAAGAAACTTGCGGTAATGATTTTGCCAACTCTTGTGTAGCATCCTTTCTCTTTTCTTCTATTTTTAAGCGTTCTAGCCTTTGAGCATCTGTTTCTGTTTCTTCTACTATATTTTGTGTAATTGTTTCTTCTCGGGCTTGAACATTCTTTGCTACTTGTCCTTCTGGCATTATGGGAGTTTCAGTTGGTGCGGTATCTGATCTTTTAAGAGGGGTTTTTTTTGGGTCCTTGTTATCTCCTTCTGATAAACTTTTTGCTAATTTTGGCGATACTGGTAATCGTGCTCCTTTCAACTTTTCTATTTCTTTATGTCTCTTTTCTTTCGCTAAGCGCGCTGTCTTTTCTGCTTCTGTTTCTTTATCGCCCACTGCTACGTCTGCTACAACTTCTTCAACTGGTTGGGTTCCTGATTCATCTGTTTTTGCTGATGTATCAACTTCTTCAACTGGTATATTATCTGTTTTTGCTGCTGCTACCTGTGTGCTTGTTTCTGGTGCTACAACATCTTCAACTGGTATATTATCTGTTTTTGCTGCTGCTAGCTGTGCGCTTGTTTCTGGTGCTACAACATCTTCAACTGGTTTATTATCTGTTTCTGCTACAACCGGTGGAACTTCTTTAACTTCTTCTTTTACTGCTTCTACCTGTGCGCTTGTTTCTACCTCTATAGCCGCATCAAGATTTATTTTAGCTTTTTTTTGTTGTTCCTCCGCCGCCTTTAATTCCTCTTCATATTGTTTATACTCACCAATAGTCTTAATTAAAATACCTATTTCATTTAACATATTAGCCTTCAAATCCTTTTCGCCACCCAATAATTCTTGATTTACCTCATAATCCCCGATTGTCCCCTTTAACGTTTCCAGTTTATTTATAGGATCCTCTTCAAGTTGATCTAATTGTCCCATCCATTTACCAAACTCCTTTTTAAATTTTTCTCCATCATCTTTCATTTTTTTAAATTTAGTTTCATTCTCATTTTGACTTTCCAATGCCTTTGTCATTTTTCCTTTAAATTTATCAAACATAACCAGAGCATCTTCTAATTTTTTTTTACATCTTTCTGTATTATCATCCTTTTGACAAATTTTATCTTCAAAATTCATATCTTCAGGGATTTTATCATCATCATTCACATATTGATTTATTTTGAAAATATCATTAGCCTGTTTCAATTTATCAATATATTCTTTTATTCTTAGTATCTGTTTTGATTCCCTTAAATTCATCATAGAACCCAATTCTTTTAAGCAATTCGCTAATTTTAATTTTAATTTATTTATAGGTTCCACACCCTCTTCAATAGATATTAATTGAGTAATCGCACCTTCCTCACCACTCTTTAATTTCTTAGCCAAATCTCCATCTAAGTCTTCTATTTGTTCAATTATAAAACTTATTTTAAAATTTAATTTCCATTTTTCATTTTCATATTCTTTACCATATTTTTCTTCTTTCAGATGTTTCACTTCCCCTTCCCTCACCCCATCTCCAAACTTTTTAGCACGTAACCTGTCTACAAATTTCTGTCCTAATTGGTTTCCTCTTTCTGCTTTTTGAAGTTGTTCTTTTTTTTCTCGTTCGGCTTTTTCTGCTGCCTTTGCTTTTCTCATTTTACGTTTGTCTTTATTTGATATTCTGAAAAAGCTTTTTTTTGCATCTGATGCTTTCGCTGTGGGTTTGGTTAAATCTACTTGTACTTCCTCTCTTTGAGCCTGAATTACTTCTTCTCCACCCGAGCTCGCTAATACTTCCTCATCCGATATCCCACTCATAGGTGACTCAATCCTTGTACGATTTTTCCTTTTACCTCTAATTTCCCGTGCTTTTTCTATTTTCCGTGCTCTTTCATT
>Ga0233412_10000088_pt1 | contig 49831 bp, 37 predicted proteins | sample Na_anoxic_4_MG_FD_180667 | JGI IMG/M metagenome (GOLD analysis project Ga0233412, IMG submission 180667) | Seawater microbial communities from Saanich Inlet, British Columbia, Canada - Na_anoxic_4_MG | ecosystem: Environmental > Aquatic > Marine > Inlet | place: Canada: British Columbia... | reverse complement strand
TCTTTCTCTGTACAAAAATTTTGGCATCAGGATTATCAGGATCAGGCTCGTGTTCCAAGCTTGCATCTCTATTTCTACATGTTATTGTCTCGCCTATATACTTTAAGTTTCCACCAGTAGCTCCATCAGGTCTCAATATCTGTACAGAGAAAGATGTGGGGTCATCAATACTACTAGGAGCTATAATTGAGCCTTCCAATCTACCACACACAACGTGTGGTCCACCAGACCAGACTTGCCGCTCATTATCCCATTTCAAATCCACAGGGCCTGTTTTCCAATATGATCTATTGCTGACTAATTCTGTTTTAAAAGTATATTGATCATCACCTCCTGTTCCTTTTGCGGGCGCGGGTCTATCTGCAAGATCAAAACCCCAGCCCGATAATATAAGCGGACCACGCAATCCAACAACTCTAACCGTGTCTATACCTCTCCTGTTATCCAGCTTTCTAATATTAATATCTTCCGTTCCACCACCAATCTCATTAGCCATCATAACATAATCGTTATTCTCTATAAAATTCTCGCCGTCATCACCAAATATTGTTGAAAAGTATGGATTCAATTCTCTCAAGGTTGGTCCTATATGCCCATTATCAAATAATCCTTGAGATTCGCTGTCAGCAAACGTCTTTTGAAAACCGGGAGTTGGACCCCCCAGATCTTTTTTAATTGATAGTGGTGAAAAAATTTGCTCATATGATACAGCAGAACTCGCACCAAATGCGGCGTTCAGGTTAAACGCACCATCTTCAATACTAGTTTGAGAACCAGCAATATTAAATCCTTGATTTTGTGGTGATGGCATAATTTAATTTCCTAATGATCTAAAAGTAAAGTTTAATAAACCCATATCCTGTCTCCCAAATCTTTTGGGCGTTTCGCCTGAAAAATCCCTTTTCTCAAATGGTATTACGGGAAACGGTCTTTTGGTAACTCTCTGACGATTTCGCTGTAAATACGCAATCATAGCTTTATTAACACGCTGTAATCTATCAATATTATAACGCGCCAGTTTACCAAAGTTCGGTGTCCAAGTATTAAATTTATAAGTAGTTTTTACGCCATCAGTGCCAATTGATATATCTAAATTAGTCACATAAGGACCAGCGGCTGCAAATCTTTCAGCAATATTGTACTGTGGGATTTCGGCAACTTCAACATATCCAGACTCAGTAGATACCACATTACTGGACCCGGTATCCACTAAAGCAAATCCAGCATTATTAAAATCATTAAAGGAGGCAAAATTTTCAGGAACTAAATCTTCTTCAAAACTGACATCGGCCTTACCCCTGTCTGTAATTATTTTAAACCAAGGCCCATAATTATATCTTGGGCTTTGTTGAGGAACACCAAAAAACGATGGCCTCAAAAAGTCTGGAGGAAATGCAAACTGAACACCTTGCTTGCCGGTATAAATATAATTTTGTGGAGGGATAAAAATATCCGCAAGATAGGATGCTAATACAGTCAAACCAAAATCCGCAGTAGTAAGTCCATCAAAAAACTTAATTTGTGCCCCACAATCAAACAACGCAAAGGGCAGGAATTGTGGACCTGCTAAGGGGTTGCCTAAATTATCATACCCGACAAAGTCATTCGCAAATGGTGTATTGCCGGGATTTCGCATCCAATAGATCTCTCCTTCAGGACCGCCTTTTGTGCTTCCAATATGTCCTGTATCTAACGCAACAGCATAGTCTCCACCTAAAACACTATAATCAGCTATGTTTGTATTGGGCCAAGTACACACACTTTTGAGCCTGCCTGAACCATCATAAAAACTCACATCATTAAAAGGTTTAGCATAGGTCCATTGGGCGGAATCAGTTATCTCCCAACTATTAGTATAGGTAAATTCTTCAGAGATGAACTTCCTGTTATTACGTATTCCACCACCCTCAAAAGGAAGCGGAATAAGGAATTTTTTCAGATAAAATTCACTAGCAGCTCTGTTAACAGCGTTAAACAATCGTTGATTTTCTTCAGCTTTGGATTTAAGATAGGCTTTGGCAGAACTCTTAGCGCTTGTAGCCTGTAGGTCCATTGGCAGAAGTCTACCTTGACCAAGTAGTTGTAACCACTCCTTATTAGCTTCAACCGCCCCAATCCACGGCACAGACTGAGAATCGAGAAATCCGTTGAGTTCTATTTCTAACAATGTTTCGAACATCTTATATGTTGACCAAACTTCAATACCACCTAAAGCAGCTCTAATTTCCCCTAAACTCGCTATATAGCTAGGAGGATTAAATGTGTCTATCGAAATCGGAACTCCGGAAGAGGCTCCACTCATATAATTCTGTATATTCATACGCTGAACATTATTAAAAACCACTGCGGATGTGGCTGCGACTTGTTGTGCCCCCGGTCTCCTGAAATCCGGATTCGCTCTACCAGTTAACAGTGTTCCATCTGCCAGCTTACCCCATACAGGAACTGTAAAATCAAATGCCCCAACATGATAACGGCTCGCAGGACCGCCCACAATAACCTTTTGGGTAGTTGCGTCAGCCAATTCTTCACCATACGATCCTGAAACTAATTTTCCGGCAGCCTTTGTACTTTGTACAAAACCCTTAACAACACCACTGGTTGGGTTGAATTGTTTATTAAGCACATGTACAATTAATTCAGCGGATGCAATTGGTCCACTTGCTGAAGGGCGACCACCACCCCTGTTTTGAATAGAAACAAAATAATCAAACTGAGCAAATTCAGCACATTCACCCAAGATAGAATTGAGATTTTGCAATGGGCCAGATATTCTTAAATAACTAGGCATTACTGCTATAACTTCAGATAAGTCTATAGTATATTCAGTTGACCCATATTTGATTTTAGTATCAAAACGACTGTTAAACGTCCCTAATGACAAATCTTGCAATCGAGGTAACAAATTAGAAACCGGCATCCCGGTAGAGTTCACATCAGCTAAACCATAATGCCCCTGATAATCGGTTAAGTCATAATTCTCATAAGACCCAAACACATTAAATATATTCGTGTGTGAAGCAGTCGAGGGCGCAAAATATTGAGCAGTTGGGTTATTCCCACCAGCAACAGACGCACCCAAGCCATCAAATCTATCAATAATAACCTGTACGCCATCTAATATTTTCGCCGGGGATTCTAACACCACATCATAGGTTTTACCACCTAAATCCTCCTTATATGTGTATCTTTGAAATATTCCAGCAAAGTAAAATGCCCCAAATGTGAAAGAGCAAGCAGTGCCTAATTCTGGAAAATTTGGCGAAGAACGATCTTCAACAAGAGTTAATTGGAGCGTGCCTCCCTGACCACCCCATGTAACACTACAAGAGGCACTAACAACCTTTAAGTTGAATACATCAGACGGTGCTGGAACTGTTACAGCCATTATCCATAAACCTTTGTAATAGAAATATTATATGCCCCTGTGTTTTCATTCCACGATTCTGTCTTGGATTCCACTAATCCCCCAGCCTGTAGAGCACCGATAGCTGTAGTTTCACCTTCTGGTTTAGAGCCTCTATTACCCTTACCCATAACAACATCATAAGATACACTTTCTTTTTCTTCAGTTTTTGTGCCCATATCCTGTATAACTGGACCAGCAGCCCTTCCAATCACGCCAATAATAGCAAATACATCATCTCCCCCACTATAACTAACAGTTAATTCTTCTGAAATCGCTCCGGGCACGCTTACCACTAAATCATTATATACTGTACTGAGTGTAATAACACCATTTGTTTTGTTGTGTGATTCACTTCTAGAAACTTCATTATTGTAACTCCCTCCAACTAAAGTACTAGCATTAATAGTACCTAACCCCGTTACTGCGTTGGCGTATTTATTTATCGTAGAGTTTGTCGCAGATCTGGTATCCAGCCCAGTAATGGTGGCATTTACAGTTTTGGTATTTACTGGAGCCTCTTGAGAAATATCTTCCGATATTTCTAAATCAATTGTATAAACCGACGTATCGCTAGAAGCTATCCATGTGTCTGTTATACTGTAAGAGCCTTCACCAATATCGCTTGAAACCGTTCTCGCGTGATTTAAAAAAGAGTTCAAAGTAAAACCTAAACCCGGATCAAAACCATCGCTGGGCATCGTGTTGCCAACTAAATCTTTTGTAATGCTAGCGGGTGGAGTATCAGCAATTCTGAATTCACACCATTTTTTTGCCTCGTTCCATGAAGCAGAAGTATATGCAGAAGTTCCAGTGTCCGTGCTAAACTTTCTTAAGCCAACTGCCGACAATGTATGTGTCACATTAAACATTTTAGATGCGGTACTATTATAACCCTTAACTTGATCAGTGGGGGTCACTTCCCAATTTTCAGAAACTGTTGACAACAAATACGTGGGATCTACATCAGCTATAAGTCCAGTATTATTCGTCGTAGAATCGTCATCATATGCCTCAAATGTAAACGAATATTCTAAAACCTGAACACCGGCACTTTCGTTTTGTTCTGGTATTTCTAAATTGACTAATCTAGCGTCATTAAAAACAATATCGCTAATATTGGCACCACCATAAGCTTGAATAGCTAATTTGCCGACACCAGTCATAGGCCACGTATTGCGATTAAACTGGAACTTAATTATAGATTCGCCCTGTACTCTTTCCTGCCTTTCCCCCGTTTGTGTCATACGCTGTTGATAATTAGACTTAAGAGTAGCAGTACCATTGATACTAATAGTAAATTTGCTATTAATATAAGTACCATCACCAGTAGTTAAGTCTTCTCTAGATATTGAGTATCTCGGAAATGGTCCAGTGCCGCCACCATCCACGCCACCCATAGAACTTTGACCACCTATAAGTAGTATTTTTTCGCTATCTTTTGATTGAAAATAAACAGCCATATTTTTACTCCACAAAACCCCTTGAAGTCAGATTTACACCCACCGCAGGTGTAGGTTTAGTAACCAAAGTAGTGTTTTCATTATCTAAAAATGTAGCCTCTACACTTAAAGGCATTACACCCGTGCCAATACCTACACCAGATACAAACACGGTAGTTGCAACTGGTTGATTGCGATTTATATACAAACTATTAGTAACCGTATCTGTCTGAAGTTGTTTAATAAATAATGTGTTATCTTGTATGAAACTGCCCGCTGCTTCATTCACAGGTAAAAGCAAATTCATACCCAGATTATACTCATATAGACCAGAATCACCAGTAGGCGGAATGTCTGTTGTGATGTATAATGGAGATTCAATAATACCGCTAGCACTATCTGGCACAGCCATAAAGAATGGTGTTCCCTGTGGGTCTGTTGTTGCAGAATAATATATATCTCCAAAAATTCTTAGCGATGCCTGATTATATATTCCAACCGCTCCGGGAGTTAAGATTGGAGAACTATACTCATTTTTAATAAATAAATGTGTTAAGATATTTTTGTGGGCTTCTTGACCAATAAATAAGGTTGAAGGACCAACAGTCTGAGTATCAGCAGCACCACCTATGATAAGATCTCTTGTCAATATATGGCTTGTAATACCCGCAATATGTAAAGGAGCATCACTTTCCATATCTACAACAGATAGAACTAAACTTATATCATCATCAATAATGGAGGGTGTGGAGAACTGATATAAAGGAGCAAACGAGGCACCACCGGCATTGATTCCCAAAAAGATATCCGTTTCTACTCTCTTTTGAGATACGAACATACCGAAGCCACCAATAGACTCCAATATTGGTCCCGGCGTAAATAAGCTGGGTTCTGAAGTGATCGTGGTCCTACCCCTATTAATTAAGGAGGCATCCTCATTAACAGCAGCCGGAGCTTCAATGAATAATGTTAAACCATTGATTTTACTAGGTTCAACAATAGAAAGTTTCTTGAGTTTAAACCGGCTTTCAGGATCAGAAACTATAGGACTTTTGACACTAAACTCACGTAAAATACCAAGCTTAATACTACTGCCAAAGGTTATCTTTTTCATAGATAAAATCCTAGACGAGACCTTAATCTCGTTTGGATTTACATTACGCAATATAAAGGGGAAGTATTCTTTTACTTCATTAAATATATTGCTATCATAATTATTACCAGCGTTATCTTGAAATCCAAAATAACGGCCTGTATTCAAGTTGTATAAAGTACTGTCGTTTTTAAATAGGGTCATATCGCCAACAGTAGTAGTGCTAATTTCTTTCTCAATATTTGCGTCAGACCAAGTTATCACATCCTTCTTGCTCATCAACACAACAGAAGACCCAAAGTTATCATTAACATCGATAGCTGCACTAGCCAGATCTACGGGATCTTTTCTTAGATTAGAAGCTGAATAAATATTCAGTAATAAAGGAGAAGAGGGATCTCTGAGATCAAATCTATAACATCGACCAGCAGAAGTATCATTAATTGTTCCGGTTGAATTGCCCCCCGGTTCAGATACTACTAAAATATTTTCTTTATAGTCTAAATCATAACCAAATAATGCAAACTCATCGTGCAATTGGCCATTTTGATATTGGTCTAAGTTAGAAGTAATATTAGATGAGGTATAGCCTTTAGCGTAGACAACCCCTTGATAAGTCCAATCAGTAGATCCTAAAGACTGAATAAAGATATACACAGCACCCATAGGATTAACACGATATGAACTCGTTAATGTATTGTTTAAGTATGGGTCAAACAGTGGGGCCGAAACAAAAATAATCTTATCATTAGTGTCATATCTATCAAACGATTTAACCACATAGCCAAATCCTGTTAATTTATCATAATTACGAATATGTGAATTGTTGTTTAGATATAACTGGGCATCTGGTATATAGCTTGGATGAAAATATGTAGATAGTGATGATCCACTGGCCGTTTTTCTGTTGACTAATTCAGTAATATTCTCTGGCTGTAAGCTTGTTTGATTATAATTCAGATCTTCACCACAGTATGATAACGAATTACCAGCAAACCCATAATAAATTGATTCTGATAAAATTGAGCTTGAATTTTGGTGGATCGTAGCTGTAACCTGATTAGTAGAAAACCCTTCCCGCGAACTAATATAATCTAAAATATCAAATTCTATTATAATATCCATAGAGTTAAATTCACTCAATGGACGACCGCTTAGCGGGAATACGCCTCTCAAGGAGATAGCACACTTGTTCTGTTGAGATATCGAGATATCTGAAATTTTAACTTTTGTTTCATTTCCATAATCTGTGGTACTAGGGGGTGGCGTATATTGTAAACCTGAATCCGTAAGCAGGTCGTAGATTAGGGGCCTAATTGAATAAAACCCATCCACAATATCAATACCAGCAACAGAACCCAAAATTTCAGTTCCGCTGGCAGCCTTTTGTAGATCAAAATAGACAGTATTCAGCCAAGTATCAAAAGCTAAAGAACCATCACTATTTATTTTATAAATAGCGACTAAGCCACCAGTAGGAGAATTTGAAAATGAATGTCCATGACTTGCAACAACAATATATTTACCATTAGAAGCAAACATTTCATCGCGTATGACAGATTTGCTTTCATTAATAAGCATAGGCTGAGTTGCCAAATCATAATACCAACCCATTAATTTAGATTCAGAGGTTCGTCTAAATTTTAAATTAAAAATTGGATCATACGTAGAAGGAATACTTGGAGACGATGTATTACGTAACAATTTCGCATATGAACCCATTGAACGATCCGTGATATTTGTGCTTTCCAGCGTTTCACCTAAATTAGAATTTGTTCTAATCGTGCTGTTGGAACCATCAACGTCAAACAATGTTGGATATGTGATAGAATTAGAATAGATTTCCTGCGTATTATCAATATCGTCTGTATTAGAAATTACTTTAGTGATTGTTTGTTCTGTGTTATCGCCATAAAGTAGCAATCCATCTCTATATTTCAAAATCACTTCGCCATCACCATCAATATTAGAATTTGATGTAGGTATAGCAGAATGAGTAAATAACTTAGTATTGCTCTCTATCGGTCTAGGGGTGTCGATATGGAGAGGGGCCACAGTAAGAGTAGATGCTCTCGGACCTGTAAATAGCAACATATCCCCACTGCTATTAAATGGTCCTTGAGTATATAGGCTCGACAACTCGGAAAGACCACCAAATGGGTTCATGTACAAATCAATACTAGAATTTGATGGCTCCGGAGCTTTAAGATAAGTCCGCATAACGTTAGTAGCTAATTCTGGAACTTGCAGAAACAGTGGTGTAATACCACTAAATCCGGGCGATATTATTAGCGGTATCTGAGCTTCATCTGGAACACCGTGCTCAATATATAGACTTGGACCACTTGTATCCGTTGCTAATGGGCTTAAAAATAAATCCATTCTATTATTTACATCAATACCACCGCGAGTATACAGCCCACTTTGTGACGGATGTATTACCTGCTCCTGTGTCGGACCCTGAATATAAAGAGGACGACCACCACTAGTAGGGGGTTTAGTAAGAAGATTCAAACCTCCAGAAATATCTGGACCAGTGGTGTATAATGACCTAATGGCACTGGGTGGTATTTCAATCGTAAAGAGGGACAAGCTATTAAAGGCTGGTGAATTTGTAAACAGTGTTGTGCCCCCTGAAGCAAATGCTTCACCAATTTTTAGCGGCATATCGTCCGTAAAACCGTCAATACCGTGTGTTTTTAAGGGTATTAGCCCATTAGAAACCTCCATACCGTTAGTAAACAAATCCACATAAACATCTTTAAAAATTACGGGATTAATAAATAATGGAACAAATTCAGGGTCGTAAATATCAAAGCCACCCAATAATGAAGATCTCCTAAACAATGCTTCACCTAAAATGTGGCCCGTTGGGGGAATGGTAAACACTGGCGTGCCATCATTTACATCAATGTAATATGATGAATCATTGTAACTTAAGTTTTCACTATTTAATACCTGTATTGATTTATTATAAGAACCACGATTTTGTATAGCGGTCGAACTAAACATAACACCACTACCCGCCGGAGCATCAGATGTATTACTAAATCTAACAACACTATTTTGAGACTGTAGAACGCTAAGATCTCCCCTAATATATTCTAACCATAGTTGGGACAAGTTCGGACTAGGTGTGTAATTAAAATTATAAGTTGGCTCTAAAGCGGTATTAAATTTAGGATTACTTAAACCAACAACCGCTGGTGAGAAATTAGAGCGAACAAAAGGTTCTTCTATAACCTCTATGTCACCAAGCCCAATAGTAGTCGCTTTAACGTCGTCACTCGCCTCTTGATGATAATCAAAGATAGCGATTTTATGAAATTTGTTAGAATATTTTTTACGTGATATAGTTTTAGTAGTAGCGATAATGCTTACGTCTTGAATATTCGCCGTTAAATTAAATTCAAAAGATCCATATCCTCCTCCCGATCCCGATGATCCTACTGCGCCTCCGGGGGAGATCCGTTCTATACTGTTGTAGTTGAAGGCGTGCTGATCTGGCTGTGTACTGGCTGCAGAACTGGAATAAGTATTAAGACTGCATGAATATGGATATCTTGCTTCTCCTCCACTAATTTGATTCAAATTCAGATCTCTTATGACAGGATCAATAGTTCTCATGGCAAATGACGCTGGACTATTTGCCGGGTCTCCTCCATCAAATTCAGAAGGCTCACCAATTGTATGATTCGTGACATTAGTCATTACAAAGCCAATAGCTATAGTTTTATTTATATCGCCATTTAGATTGGTGTAAGTTGATTTATTAACATCATCAAATCCCGGCGAAGCTTGAGTATCATTATATATTAATGCGTCCGTAGGACTATTACCAAAAAAGGGCCTATCATCATTATTACCTTTTATTAAATCTCCATCGATTATAAAATCTCTCAAAGATTCAGCAGGAATAGTAATGCTACATACGCCATTTACAACGTTGCCCGCAATAAGTTCAGGCTTAAATAATTTGGCATAAGGATTAATCAATAAACGATCAGACTGCTCAAAAAGAGGCTCACTAAAGCTATTATTATTAATATGTGTGGAAAAACTTAAATCGTTAGAAGTTAAAAATGGAATATTTAAAACATCATTACTAACCCACGCTGGAATACCGGCAGAACCATGTAAACCCCACGTTAAATCAAAATATTCTCCAAGATTTTTATCTCCACCACAATATATTGGAAAACGTATATTCTGATAACCCGGTGCCACAGAATTATTAAATGGTTTTTCTTTAGACATTACTGAGCTAATAGGGAGACTACCATAGAAAAACAAGTCAGCAGCACCACCCCTAAAAAATGCTTGATGCTGTTCATTAAAAGCAGAAAACTCAGTACTGTTTGGATCAAGATAATCAATGTTTTCCTCCCAAAACTGTCCCACATATGCTGATTTTGGAAATTGTGTAAAAATACCGTTTGTGTATTGTGGATAGTATAAAAGACGCGAACCCGAATCAGCCGGACCATTGAATATAATAGTAGATCTTGGATCTTTCTTATATAAAACGATTCTTGGGGTTAAGCTACCCAAAGCTTCTTCTATCTGACTTCTACGATCTCTTGATTTACCTCTTATATAAGTCAAATGAGCTGTTTCATTATTAGACATTTGAAATCGAATTGTAATATCACTCAAGGTATCGATGCTCTCTATAGGTAAATTAAAGAACATCACTGGAGTTGAAGTTATGGATTGATTAGTCGCTCCTCCATCTTCAGGTCTACCCCTTATCACTTGATCTTGTGACGTAAAAACAACACCATTCAAAGGATTATAATCATATTTAACAAAACCGACAGCCGATTGCCATCCAGCCTCAGCATGTTCTGTGAAAGCTAAATATCTATCTAACTCTATAGAAGTCGATACAATCTCTGGGGTATAATTATCATAATTGTTAATAAAGGTTGAAGTATAAAGAGAATATTCTAATGGATCTTTAATAATAATTTTAGAATCCACAACGTCATACCTGTTACACCAATTTATGTTCCATGTTAAAGAATGTGAAGCACTATTGTCATAAGTTAGTACATCTAGTGGTATCAAGTATTTATAGTTATATTCATCTGCGGCGATAGGAGAATTACGTAAAGTTGTTATCAAAGAAGTAGGATATTTTTTCTCATCAGCAAAATTAACTGAAGGATAAATATTTTGAACAAATCTAAACTTCTTATTACCAGATAAAAGCCTTCTTTCATAGAGACACAGAGTGTCAACTCGTCCACTACCCGTGGTCGGGGTTGCTGACCACCCTAAGCTATTTCGCGTCATTTTGTCCGCTATATCATCACCAAACTGATCATCAGATCTCATATGGTTTGTTACTAATAGACCTTTATCATAACAAAAATTAAAACCAAAACCATCTCCCGTATTGTATGCTGGAGAAACATTTCTAACCCAAGACAATGAGTCCATACCACCTCTAACCGTATCTACAAACGACATCGATATTTCATCATGTTTCTGAAATCCAACCACATCATCATATTCAAAAACATGTATCAATGATCTTAAATTATATAAGTCCTGTTCTGCAAATAAAATATAATCATCTTTCCATATAATTTTAGAATTAGATAATTCAGTGGAATTGATAACTTCGGGCATTCCAAAACCAGCATCCGTACCTATTGGAAGTTTAACATATTTAACAGGGACTTGTGGAGTAGGTTCAGTGGTAGACGGGACACTTAATATAATATCATTATCTGACTGAAAATTTTTAGTAAAGATAGGTCCACCAGAGTTTAGCTCATTAAATTCCATCATAGCGAAGGAAGTATTTCTCAGTATCGCAATATTAATGTGGCCAATCTTACTTTTGGTTTCTGATACTGTGAGACGTGGAAATGCGGATCTGTCACTAGAGTTGTTGGATGGCTGTAAGGGCAGTATTTCGGATACAGGAGACCCGTCCTCGTTATTTAAATATCCAGCATTTAGCTCTTCATTAGCTCTAGAGCGACATCCTGACAAAACACATACACCATCCTGAATATATTGTAAAGCAACACTTTTGCCAAAACTATCTACCCAAGGAAATATATACCACTGCGAATTCCTTGATATATCATTACCATATGCTGTTGAGTTTTGAAACCTATTAATTTCAAAAAACTCTGGAGTTGATGGAGTGTCGGTAAAGCCACTATATCCAAAACGAGACATAGCAACATCACTATTTCCAGCTCTAGTGACTGTCACATCTCTTCGAATTATCGGCGTTGTGACTGTGTTATTATCAGCATGTATCGCACTATACGAATTATGATTATAAGCTCTTATACGAGAAACTTTCGACGCATCTGGAAAATTGCTTACAATCCTATTGCATTTGTAATCATATATGTCTTGTGGATACCAGTGTAGAGTAGCGGCACGTAACCAGTATTTTGAAGTATGTCGTTGATTTATGTTTTGCCAATATTCAGGTTCTAGAAATAAATCCCTCGCTTCATACGATCTGACCGGAAGGGGTCCGGATTGCCAATCCAAATCATAGACTTCATCTATTTCTAGATCAATAGAAAGCTCGTGCATCCTATACGCATTGAATATACTACATGAGCTATCGTCTCTTACTATAACATCTATTTTAAGCTTCGCGTCTTGCCATTCTCTCATAGTAGACGCTAGGCCAAGTTCAGTAATTATATTACCACTTTCATGATACTGTAAAATTATCGTGTCTGTATCCACGTCAGGAATGATATCAAATTGAACTTCCTCGGTAAGTGCTCCAGTAAGCGGGTTCACGATAGTAAATTTAAATGAATGGTCGGCGTCAGCATCAGTCTCCGTATCAAAAATATGTGACTTACTTAAAACAGCAGAAATAGAAGCACTTGATACAAATGCAAGATCATTATCATTCATACTTGCTATGTCTGCAGTAAAATCTCCTAAAGGGTGCAACGAAACAGATGTAGAGCCTGACGAATCAGGATCACCTCTACCCTCTATTAATACCACCCAAGGTTCACTCAAGCCATCACTTAAAACCTCCTCTATTAATCCCTCACCTGTCTCTATACCACCTGACCCAACGACTCCCATCGAAGCAAAAGCATCACCATTATCAGTCATTGTCGTAGTTTTTACACTCCTGCTTGACAGAACATCATAGCCTCCGGCTTTCCTGTCTTCCACAAGATAATAAGACCTCTCTTGTCTTTCAAACGCCTTCCAAGGATTTGTCTCACGAAAAGATTGTAGATTTGTATTATTGTCCGCATGGAGAATATCATCCCCACCACCAAACAAAGTATTCATATGCGATATTTTGCTAATCTTACCATATCTATCAACAGTTATAGCTATAACATGCGTTTTACCATAAGGAAGATAATATGGTAAAGGACGTTTTCTAAAATTTTCCGTCAAGACTACGCCACGATCAGATGAGTCTATAGAGTTATAATGAGAAACCCTACCATGCGTTACTACTGTCTCATTGTATTCAGGATCAAAAAGAGATGCGTCCTGAGCATAGGTGTCAATATGACATTCGGACTGCTCGACACCAAACAAATCAACAGATATATCAGACCCTCTCTCGCCAACGGCTAAAGTGTATACCTTACTATCTCCATCAATATGAGAAAATTTCACGTCTAAGGCACTACCAAACCTACAGCCGTCATATGCTGTTGTTGTATACAAAGAGGCGTCTTTAGATTCATCTAATTTAACCTCATCGCTATCAATACCAACTAGAGGCTGGTCAGACATATTAGAACAATAATACGGATAAAAATCCTGTGGGCCATATTGAAAATTACTCAAAGGATTGCCAAGATCAAATCTTTTTGGCACAGACTCATCAATAACTTTAGCAAAGTTAGGATTATTAAAAGAATTTCTAAAATCAAGATCAACAATACCACTTATCCTAGATCCTAAAGGATTAGCTTTAGTTGAGTCCAATGCATTAATTCTTTTATTGGTGATAAACTGCGTAGGGTCTGATAAGGTGTCATTGTTCAAAGGTGGACCTGAGACCACGGATAAATACCCATTGCGACCAGTAGGAGAAAATATGGTATTATAGTAGTCCCAAGATTGCCCAATACTCCCGCGATTAGAAGAAATGCAAATCCAATTAATACCCATTGTACTTCTTAAGGAAGATGTGTTCGTTTCGTCCTGAAAAAACTGATCATCAAATATTTCAAACGTATCATCATCAATTTTTCTAACAAATTTCTTACCGTTCATAGGATGAATATCAGCATATCCCGCTTGAGACCCGTCAAACAAAGCAGAACTAATTTCAATTACATCATTACTATTAAGAGTGTGGCCCGGAGAAGTTACTACATTCCCAACAACCGCATCAATTATGCCCTTTTTACGAGTATAAACATCAACCTTGCCACATTTTCTTACGGGATTGATTTTAATCAAAGTTATTTCTTCGGTATCAATCCTATAAGCGAAATAATTAGCTGTATCTTGTCCCGGAGGGATATAATCCACACCTTCTCGGAATAATTCTTTTTTAGCGGCGTAGTCAGAAGTGGACTCTTCCGCCCAACGACTGGTAATATCTAACTGAATACCAAAAGAGTTAGTTTCTGATATCTTATATGTGTTAGCTATAGCTGCTTGAGTCTGAGCTTGTGGTGAGGGAGACGTATTGGCAAACGGAACCAAATAGAATTTACCAACAACTTGTTTATTACTTGCCCCACTTATCGCGTTACCATTGATATCCTGTAATGGCGACTTATCAGACGATGCAGTTATTGTACTGCGATCAAACTGTGTACCTGTTTCACCTAAGTATGGTGTACCGGCTGGAATATGCGGATAAGCTATTGTAGTAGAGTCTAGAGATATTCCTGTGTTTTCTAAAACCCCGCCATAAACAAAATATAAAACTTCTGGAGTACTTGTTGTAGATGTATCACCACTAGGTTGGTCGCTAAACTGTTCGGCTCCATTGTTATAAGACAGTCTACCGTCAGCACCCTTAGCGAACTTGATTTTTAAAATCGAATTATCCAAAGACGTAAAATCTAAAGACCTATAAGCAGTATTATGAGGGTCGTTCTCGTCATGACTACCAAGTCTTAAAACTTTTTGTAAATTTAACAACGAGTTAAATCGAAGTGTGGAATGTATTAGTTGGGTTTGATTGGCGTCATCAAAATATGCCAACTGTTGTAATTCTATATTATTAGTCGTACCCTTGAATTGAAGATCAGCCCGATGTATGTCTGTGTAATCTGGATAAGACACAAACGCCATATCATCTAAAATTGTAATATCTTCAGCATCCCAACGGTCTTCAAAGTCTACTCTGGATTGCCTTCTTTTATAAAATGGATTATCGTTTGATCGGTCACCACCATGCATTAATACAGGATAAACACCTTTCGAACCCATATCTTTAAACACAGCTCTGGCATTATTCATACTAAATTTTAAGGTATTGGGTTGAGTGTCGTCAAAACGTGCTTTATTTTGGGCATCTAACGAATTAGAAATATCGTCCCAATTAGTAAAGTGTTTAATACCTTCGGCAGTAGTCTTGATTCCCAAAGGTGTAGTGGAATCTTGACCGTCTGTCACTCCATCACTATCGGATTTCATCCTTAATGGAGCACCGCCCTGTATCTTGTCGTATTTAAAATAATCCTGCATTATCTCTTATTCCCCAGCCGTAAAGGTGTGTTTTTCTGATTCGATGTGGGCAAGAATTAGTTCTTGCATTTTTGGGGTAATACCTTTAGAAATCGCCTGTACTAGTTCCTCTTGATTAGTTATATTAAATGCCATAGACATATCGCCCTGAAATTTATGTGTCATTGTTAAATTTTGGAAACTATCGTTTAAACCTCTTAAACTCTCACTCATACTGCTAAAAGGAGTAACGACCGCTTCTAAAGTTGTTGCAAAATTAGTATTGAATTCAGTTAATACACCCTGAAGTGCGGTAGGATCTATAGACATGCCGCCGGATTCACCAGCTCCAGTAAAACCTGCCTCTCCCTGCACAGACATTTGTTGCCGATTTTTAACTCCCTGCTGCCTTGACATAAACGACTTCATTGTGGTTGCATTCTCCTTTTTCTGCCGCTTGTTATCATCTTCTAGCTCGGCTGGAGTCATTTGCGCCCTTTTTGCCTCATGTTCCTTCCACTGTTGAATTTTTGGTATACGATTTCCCTCCTCATTCTGCGATTGTCCCATAGTTCCTTTAAAACCCGGAGCAGTGGCGTCTTGCCATTGCAACCTCCTTTTTGGGACTGTCACCTTGTGAAGGTTGGTGGGGACGTTGCCATCTTTATGGGCATCCTGTCAATTAAGAGTATTTTGTTTACTCTCGTGAATTGGTGTCTTTTGTGATGGCTTACGAATTGGTCCTATTTCGCCTTCAGTTTGCCAGTCTCTAGATTCGGCCACAGAATCTTCTTTTATATCTTGTTCAAGACGATTTCTATGTTCCGCCATTGTCTTTTGGCGTTCATCCTCTGAAAAATCACCCTTACCTCTCAAGAAATCAGAACGTAAGCTCTTTTGCTCTTTATTAAACGCGGAATACCGCTTCCTTATGTTTTTCTTCTCACTGGGAGTAGCAGCGTCTTCCATTTCTTGGTTAAATCCTGATATTTTCTCTTGACGTGCCCGGTTTAACACTTCCTCATCAGACATTTGAGCAACTTGAGCTTGTGCGTTTTGACGAGAAGTAGGAAAGACGCCCGTGATAGCTTTCGCAGAACCATCAGGTGGTTGATAATCAGGAGTATAATGAGTGCCTTGTGCCTTTGTTGCATCAATGATTGTATTTCCAAGCTTGTCTAAAGCATTAATAAGTTTTTCTTCTTTAGATGTTGCCTTTGCAATTCTTTCCGCGATCTTGGGATCAAGACCCATTTTAACAGCATCATCAAATATAATTTTCTCTTTAATATCTTTAGCCGATCTTCCACCTATTTCAATATCGCCCAACCTATCAAGCATACCCAAAGTTGCTTTTCTCTGTTCTTCACTTTGGTTTTGTACAGTGCCAGTAGCCGCTGCTGATTGTACACCAGCTAAAGCCATGTTCATCTGACCTCTATCCTCTTGTCCCCCAAACACAAAGTCCTGTAACATCCCCTTAGCTACCTCACGTTTACCTCGCTCTTTTTCGATGTCGCCCATAATATCAGCGGCTTTATCGCTCTGATCACCCAATCTTTCTAACTCATTTGTAGTGCGTTTAACCACATCTGCCAATCTTTCTTCTTGAGCAATCAATTGATTTCGTTCATCTTTGGTTAAATCGCCCCCTTGTCTCGCCTGACTAACGCGATCTAAATCCTCTTCCGCTTTCAGTCTTGTTGCTAGCACTTGATCAATATTACCAGCTTGTACACGCTCCCCGTCTGGATCTCTAATACCAACCAATTGAGCCGAAGCACGAGTTTTTCTTCCGCTTTCTTTATCTGCAGCGGATAATTCTTGACCCCTGCCTTCAGCCATCATTTCTGCAACCCGATTTACAGCATCAACATTAGCAAGCGATGCCTCAATATCCCTGTCTCTAACCTTGGCTATCTCGCTAACATATTGACTATAATTAGCAAGATCTGCATTTCTTACGTTATTAATCTGTGCATTAGCCTCTGAAGCCGTTTTTCCAGCCTGTTTTTGATCGGCAAATATTTCATCAAATTCAGCGTCACTAATTCCATCTTGAGCTTTTTCTCTTATTTTCTTCATTATGTCGTTTAGCTCAGCTTTGTCCATATCGTCTGGATCTAATCCAGCCGCCCTAATAATATTTTCAGGATCAAAGTCTTTGTCTAAACTAGTAGCACCAACAGGAAAAGCTTTCAAAACATTATCTTTACCTTCAGTAAACAACTTAGAAGTTTTCACGACAGTAGCAAGTTGTTTTTTAGCCTCTGCCTGCATTGATACGGGCAGATCCCCAATTGCCGACATCATATCTGAAGTAAACTGATCAAGATCTGCAATCATAGTGGGATCTTCGCCTAAGCCCTGTATACCAACAGAATGATCCATCCGACCACCACTAACAACCGTCGCTTGATTTGACAAATTCTGGCTATATTGAGCCTGATTAAACTCTATAGCACTAAGTTGTTTCATAAAGTTGGTTGTGGCTCTGATTTGGGCGGCTAAAGCATTGGCCGCTTCAGCAGCTTCTCTATCGGCTACATTTGCCTTCCTTATAACCTCTACCCGAGCCGCGCCGCTGTCTTCTAAAGCTTTTTCTTGTTTTGCTAATCGTTCTTTAGCCGCGACTTCTCTTTTTTGAGCCTCTTCTAACGCAGCAAAGCCCGCATCAACCTGAGCCTCACCCTTAGAACTAAGGCCACTTTCAGTGAAAATAGAAAACGTCCCTTCTCCGGTTTTAATCTGTTCTCGTGCAGCCCTTTGATCTGCTTGTGCTTGAGCTATCTTTGCATTCGCCTCGTCTTTTATTGACTCCTTAAGTAACTTAAATGCTGTAGCAAGTTGTCCCCCTTCATTAATAAGGTCCTCAAAAGTTCCGGTTTCTCCTACATTATCCATATCCATATCCAAAGCGCTATTAAATACCTCCCTAGCCAATTGAGTTTTTTTCTGCATGGATTCTAACGCTTTATTAACATTGCGTGTGGCTATTTGAAAAGCGATAAGCTCAGCACTACCTTTTCCAAACTCTTCTTCCAGACCTGTTTCACTTAATGATGACAGGCTTTCACCAGCTAGAGTAGCCACCCGCTGTAATTGTGCATATTCCTTATCAAGTCCAGAGGTATCAAGATCGCTAGCGATTTTAGTCTGTTGTTCTATCCTGTCCTTTTTACCCTCTTCTGTGTCAGTAAATTGAATTTGATTAAGATCTTCTAATGCATCGTCAAATTGCTTGCTACTAGCCGAAAGTCTAGCAAAAGTATCAATACTTGTGTTAACCGCATCTATCATACTTTTTCTCATCACCGCTTCTTCGTGCATCAATTGAACCGATTCGTCAGTTGCTGACGCATAGATCGCAAGAGATCTTACCACGCCACCAATCCCACCAGTCAGCAAATCCAGAACGCCTATATTTTTAGCGAATGTTTTCGTAAGGTCTGCCGTAGCTTTACCGTCCTCGTCTACTGAGTATCCCACTGTTGGTGTTGGTGCAAAAAATTCCAACGGTGAAGTAGCCTTTGACTCTGCCCTGAAGGCTAACTCTCTGGTTACATCAGATTTTGCGGTCTCCGCACTACCGCCTTCACCTGCCCCTATTCTATCAAGAAGTGCTTCTCTCCTTTTACCCAAAGCGTCAGCCTCGGCTGCCAGTTTACTTGAGAGATATTTAAGAGCTAAAACCACAGTAGCAGCTATTACAGCGATAGCTATAAGTGGAGCAGCAAGAAGGGCAAGCCCACCGCCAGCCGCTGTACTGGCTACAGCCTCTACCGAATCCGCTACAGCTTCCACTCCTTCAGTAGCGGTACTTACTACATTCATAAGGGCTTCTGCCGCTTCAGATTCAGTAGAGGCTATATTCGCTACAGTTTCCGCTGTTTCAGATCCCGCAGCCACTACATTTGCTGAAGTTTCCGCCGCTTCACTTGCGGCAGCAGCCTGATTTGTTACCGACGCAACCTGAGCCATATTAGCGAGACCGCTCAACATCTGTATTGCAGTTGTTCCAGCAGTTACTAATCCCGCAGCAAAAGCTAAAGTTTCTGTAGCGGCTTGTTTAGTAGTGTCGGACAAGCCGCTCATTTGAATAGCAGTTGCAGCCGCTGCAGTCCCCATAAAAGCTATTTGTTGAGCTGATTCAGCACCACCCCTCATACCTGCAGCAGCTTGCCCAACTCTACCTAACCCCTTTTTAACAGCCCGTCCCCCGGCTGCAAAAGTTGGCATAGCTTGAGCAAGTTTACTCTGACCGGATTTTTTTTGTCTTGCAACCTCTTTCTTAGCTAGCTTTTCGCTAGATTTAAGGACTTTAGCTAAGGTGTCACGAGTCGTAGAAAGCGACGATACAGAAATTTCAGCCTTTCTACCCTCTTTAATTAAAGCTTCTACAGTTTTCTTCTGTATTGTTCGAGTTGTTGCATATTGTTTTTCCATAGCCGCTACCTCTGCAGTACTGGCTCCGGATTTTTGCATATGAGATATCGTGGCCTTTAGTATTTGACTAAGCTGGTTGTAATCATCATTAACCGCAGCTATAATCTTTTGATCAGGCCCCCTAACACCAGCCAGCGAGTGTATTGACATTGGTTCTGATTTGCCGCCCTCACCAAACTTCTGTATAGCACCAACAGCACCACCAGCAGCAAATCTCTTAACACCAGTTTGATTCATCGTATTAAGATTAGCATAACCAATATTTCGAGCAGAAGATTTATTAATTACATATTCGCCGGGAGTTAAAAGGGCTGGGACTGTATCAGAACCGGAGATACCCCCTCCTGCGTTTTTCTTTTTTGGTGTAGCCAAACCGGAAGCCCCTTTAAGATTTTCCGGTGTTTCAATATATTCAATATTAGGTAATTTTACATTATTCTCAATTTGGTTCTTATAATCTTTCTTAGAATTTAGGGCTTTAGCAAGTAATGCCTTCGCGATAACTTTATCTCGTGACGCCCTAGTTTTTAGGGTTTTTGCCTCTATGTAGAGTGCTCGACTATTTTTTTTCTTGGGTTTATATTTAAAATCCATACCGTATTCATCATCAAGCTTAGTTACCGTACCTCCTCCACGAGTACGATCTGTAAGCATCTTTGAGACATTTCTCTCATTAACACCGCCTTTAATTGCATTTATAGCACCAGTAGGATCTGAACTTGTAAAGAATTTAGGGCTTAATTTTTTTCCTATAAAGCCTCCTATCTTTCCTTTTGTATTAATAGCATCTCTTGCTTTCTTCGCAGCAGCTTCTTCACGCTTATCTTCATTTGAAATCTCTTTAATATTTTTTAGTGTTAAAGCCTTTTGGAATTTATTTTTACCTAAATTATGCAGATCAGTTGCTTCTTTTTCAACAGCTTGATAACCCTTTTCTTTATCTGAAGGGTCAATAGTTGTGATCTTTATTTCACCACTATAATTATCAGTGATTCCTGCATTTTGAACATCATACTTATTTTCCAATTCAGGAGATCTACTGGCTGGACCTATTAAATCCCCATTTACTGGACCACCACCATATGCATACCTATTATTATTCATAGCCTCTAAAGTAGAAGCACCCAACTTTTTAGCACTACTCTTCTTAATAACAAATTCACCGGGCTGTAACATCGCCGGAACAGTATCTCTATTTCCAGTTCCCGGCACATGTCCACCACGAGCAAAAGCGTGAATCTTACCACCTTGATTTTTACCACGTAAACCCCTACCACCCAATAACGCACCTAAACCCGGAGCTAAGGATTGACCAATTTTCATACTAATCAACGTAGCAATTAATGGCAACATGCCCTCTAAAGAAGAAGCAATTTTAATAAATGCTTTAGCTAATTCTAAAGCACCGCCCGCAATCGCCCTAAACGTACTACTATCTGCAAACTGACGTATTAAAGCTTGGAAATCTTCACGTACTTTAGCTATCTGATTACCCAAGCCCTTTTGAGCAGTAGCGGCATCTCTAGCAACAGAGCCTGCAGACCCCTGTGCGACATTTAAAGCGTCTTGAGCAACCGCAAACTGTTGGATCAATGGAATAACTTTACCGACTTGCCGAAAACCACCTAAAGATTCAACAATCTCACTAAATCTAAAATCTCTTGGATCTAAAGCACTTAATCCTGCCGACAATCTACGCACAGCCTCATAAGCGCCGACAAATTGCCCCTGAGAGTCTCTTAACTGAATACCTAATGCGGCAAGCTGGTCGACAGTATCGGTACGCTGAATACGGGTAAATATAGTTCTTAAACCAGTAGCAATTGTTTCAGCAGACTCTCTGGTCGTAGATCGGACAGAGGTAAATAATGCAATCAATTCATTTACACTACCACCAGCAGAAGAAAATACACCACCGACACGACGAATAACAGTGGTTAAATCGCCAGCTTCAACAGCAAAGTTTTTCGATACAGAATTAATAGCGTCTAACGTAGATTGAAGAAATTTAATCTCACCACCGGATCTTCTGGCTTCAGCAGAAAACTGCCGTAATACAGCTATCGCGGCTTCAGTGGTGTCTTCAATATTATTGAATGTAGCCGCTAACGTCGTTTGTGCTAATGACTCTAAAGCTTGTTTGGTCCTCTGGGCACTAAAACCAGCCTGAGCCAATGTTTTCGACACAGACAATAAATCACTAGAAGACGCACCCAAGCCACGAGATAATTTAGTAACTTCTGCAACAAGACCAGTAAGTTGTGATACACTTTTACCCGTGATTTGAGAAATTTTAAGCAACTCTCGCTCAAACGCAATTGCCTCGCCTGTAGAGTTTTTTATCGCACGAGCTAAACCTAAAAATGCACCAGTAGCCACTGTAATTACACTAAATCTACGAGCAGCGGCAGCCAAATTTGTGTTCAGTGCTCCAACTGATTTTGCTGAAGAGCCAGCAGCCTTGTTAACATTTTGTAGTTCTTTATTTACTTCAGCTATTTGACGCGGATTGGCGTTAACTTTAACATCCACAGAAACACCCTGAAGCTGCTTCCTGATTTGTCCAACAACCTGCGCAGTATTAGTCGGTGCCTGTAACTGTATCTGTGCAGTAAGATTAAATCGCTCAGCCATCTTTGCTCCACTTTTAAAAAAAAGGGAGAATACAAAAGAGCTTCCCCCAGATCGTTTTAAAGTCCCATGAAGCTATACACAATTAAACTGTTTCGGCATCTGTTTTCTTAACTCTTGGTTTTCTTTTAGCAGGTTTAGATTTGGTAGTAATTTCCGCTTCTTCAGCTTGAATTTCAATAGGCTTATCGTCATCATCTAAAAATGGCTTTCTTTCCTGTAGTGAGATTTTTACCCATTCTTCATTTCCATCTTTGTCTGTTTTTAGAACAACCTCTTCGCCGTCACGATCTACAAAATATACCTCATTAGGATCTTGAGTTTTTAGACCCTCGTCTGTACGATAGGCTATAAACCGTCCGTCTTCATTAATATATCTACCTTCAGAGTCAACCAAATGTCCCTCTTTGTTAATGAATCTAAGGTCATCATTCACGAACTTAAATTCACGCAAAAACTTGTTTTCTTCTAAGTTTTTATCGTAATCAGTATCTAACCCATATAACATGTTTGCCAATTCCCCAGAAGCTTCAACAACCCAAGGTTGATCAGCTTGAGCATCATAGACCTTTTGATCTGGAAACAACCCAATACCAGTGTCAGGATTCACAATACAAAGACGTACAAGTTCAATAAATCTAGCGTTATCCGCCAACCCTTCAGCAGAGTTGGAGTCTAAAGCATTTTTTTCAGATAATAATGTGCGAAATTCATCTCTCAGATCTCGTAGTTCTAACGCGATAGCCTTAGCTTCAGACAACCTAATACCTCCACCCTTTAACACGCCTTCCTTAGCTCTGATGTTTTCAGAAAGCTCTTTGTATTTGGCATCCTTGTCATCATCCCAAATACCCTGCTTTAACATATGGTCATTCAGCTTTTGTCTAAGTAAAGCCCCGGAATCTAAAGCGGCACGAAAAGCCTTGTTATAAACAAGTTGTGAATCACGAAAGTGCTCAGCCGTAGGCGCTACAACACGCACTTTCACAGGATCTCCATTGTTATCTACGCTCTCTACGATTCTTTCATTATTGTCCGTCATTTGTGTCTTCTCCTTTTATTTGAGCTACTGGTAAGTTAATATAATGTTTCCTACGAGAAATATCATAATTGATAAATTCGTTTTCTAAATTCCTTGTCTGTGTATTTCCCCTATCTAATATTTTAGCGCGTGCGTCTTCATAAATCTGATAAATGTGTCTTTGTTCCGGGGTTCGTTCAGAATCATGTAAATCAAAACCCCATAGAAAACCAAAGCTTTCTTCTAATGTTGATAACGCACCAATCATCGTGGTTTGAATTTTCTTTTTTGCCACTTGGAACAATTTGTCTCTTGAAACCTCTTTATATCTCTGTTCTCTCGCGTGTTTCAGATCGAGAGACTGTTTAAGAAATCCGCTATCCATAACTACCTCCTTCCTCTTATTGATTGTGATGCCTGTTCAACATGCTGGATATGCATCTCCTGCTTGACATCATTAAATTCTTGAAAACTTATATAATCATCTGAACTATTGATCTTTTCTTGTCTCGCCTTAATCACTCCTCTATTTATTGGATTATTTAAATCATATACTTCATTTGCCGCCTGTTGATCAGAGGCTACAACAAACACTTCTTGAGAGTTTGCTATTTTAGGATTCTTAATTAAATCATCAACCTCTCTCTGTTTTTTATCTTTTTCATATTTTCTTCGTTGTACAATAAACCATCCATCAAGACAATCATCATCCTTTATTACTTTTTCATTAGGACTATCAGTGCTTTCATAGACATTGTCATACATAGCGGAATATGAGCACAATGTTAATTGATCATTGGTCATCTCACAGGCAGGTCCACCAAATAAATTACCATGTTTTTTACTGTTAGCCCACATCATTCGCCAAGGATCACTACGAGCAATCTCACGATAAGTAGCCGCGACTATCCTGTTTTCATTATAAATATTCATCACATTAGATACGCTATATTTACTCCAATCATAGGGTTTATCTTTGTAAAATGTAGTGTTTTCAATGATCCACGCAGAACGGGCAAATTGTGCCACACCTTCACAAGATAAATGATCCCAAACGGTTTTTTTAGATTTATATTTTATCATATGTTTTTCAAGATGTCTTAGACTCAATTTTATACCACGTAGCTTCTTTTTGTCAAAAAATGCTTTAAAAGCCGCCACCTTTAGTTCTTCGATCTTGTCTTCTAACTCATCCGCTTTTTTATCATCAAATGGACTCCATAACTCGTGTTCCATTAATAATTCTAAAATTTGTGACTCAACATATGATCCATTAAAATAAGCCTTTTTATAGGCTTCATCATAAATAATGTAAGATTCGTCTATAATATTACTGTCTGGTTCATGTACGTATAGAACAAGGTCGCCAAGCCTTATGCTTAAACGACCTTTTATTATTCTATATAATATTTTATCATAAAAAGTATGATCCATCCCTAATTCCTTATATTATCCACTTGCTATAAATCCTGATATAACGAGATAGCTATCGCGGATAACTACGTAATTCGAACCCGCAAGACCTTTACTATGAATGGATACCTTTATGCCGCATGAGTATCTCCACCATTCACTGTTAAAGTGTTAAAGTTTTGGAAAGAATAACTAACTGTAGCATTTCCACCACCAGTGTCTCCACCAGAGTAAGAAACTGAAGATAACTTATTGTTACTTCCAAGATTAAGAACAGTACCAGCAGTATCCTTGATGATAATGTTCTTTGACCCAAGGTTTGGAGCATTTCCAGAGACATTGATCAAATCACCAGAGGTGGCAATAATCTCAAATTCGGAGCTAACTTCGATTGGGAAGGTCGCATATCTGTGATAAGGACCAAATCGACCAAGCTCTTGAATGTTTTCCTGACCAAAGTCAGTACTAACAGTAATACTCTGAATATGAAGTCCTCCACCAAGACCAGTTGTATCATCACTTTGCTGATGTTCGAGTTCATCAGGCAATGTGGAGCCTTCTATATCAACATCCACACGTCTAACAACACCAGAAAGTGGAGTATCTGTACCATCGATATTCGAAGTTGGGTTACTTGTATTCCCAGTCCAAATACCCGTAGGAGCAAGATCTGCTATAATACCAGCAGTTTCACTATTCCAAAGCCTGTCATTACCAACCAATGTAACAGATTCGGTAGCACTGCCATCAACGGTATAGCTATAGCTGACAGAACTTACATACATACCTGAGTTGTAACATACATTACGAGGAATACCAGTAGCATGAGAAAGGCCATCATCATAAACAGCAACCAAGACATCACTTCGACTTTTTGAAGCCGCCACAATGTCTGTCTTACAAGCACCGGCAGTAGCTAAGTCATAAATTAATTTGTAACCATCGATTACTTTTTCAAGCGTTATTTCAATATCGGCAATCTGCTCAATATTTTCATAAATTTCAATCTGTCCCATTTCGAATACTTGATCAAGCGTGAAGGTAGAACTCATGCCCACGCTCTGCAAACCGTGTACAACATCGTTTGCTACTACAGAACCCTTTCCCATCTCTGTAATTGCGACAGCCTGACAAGCATAGAATATTCTTTGATTACGAGCCATTATATATCTCCTATTCTATAGGTAAAAAGTCCTCTGGTAAAGGCATTGTTATATACACAAAAAGTCAACTAAATGGCTTTTACTTGTGTGGAACAGCTAGTTGTACCAATATATAATTCAGGAGATAATTGGCTAATTTCAGTTCCTTTAGAGTTAGAAATCCAACACTTACGATAGAGAAAATTATCAATCAAATTAGGATATAGACCACTTGGTAGAGCGTGTTCATTCAGCTCATTACGATAATTGAATGGAAATGCCCCAGACAACGCAACTTCCGTGGGATTGAATAGATGGATAGTTCTTTCGTTTTGATACAAAATACTATCCATAAGATTAGCACATTCCCAGTGATTTTCGCTCATTACATAAAACACCACCTCATTATTCACCCACTGACCACCACCCAACTGATACCCCTGCATAGATTTAGGAGGCACGACCTCAATAGCCACAGCGGGTAATTGAATTCTGGTTTGACCTAACTGTGCCCATCCACCAGACCCCTCAACCTGAAAACCTTCATCACTCCTAAATGATCTCTGCTGAAGTTGTCTAAACCAAGGAATCCCTTCCGCCGCAACAACCTCAACCCACTTATGGCTATATTCTAACTGAACGGTACTCGTAGACGTTTGAGCAGAATCGAATACAACTCTACCATTTGGATAATCGACATAAAAGGGTTTTGTAACATTGCCGGTAGCATAAAATGTATTATCAACAAAAACACCAGATATTCTTGTGGGCTGTGTAGTGGTCGCGTTAATCCCACTTTCCCAAACCCAGTTCTGACGATACCCTTCCCACACTTGGCCATCACTATAATTAGGATCATCTACTAATCGCAACCTATGTCTATCTCCACCATAAATACCGGATTGAGGGATTTTAATATTAAAGAAAGAACCACGATCCAAAAAACCCCAATCATAAAAATTAACTAAATTATCCAATAAAATATTAGACAATGTAGAGTCTTGGATATTTGTTAAATTTGCTAATTTTGTGTGTGGACCTCCGACCATTATTGAACACCCTTCATGAGAATACTCTTAATTTGTGGAGCAATACTATCAATAGCTCTAGTGATAAAATTATCATCTACAGTTCCAGCATGTTGACTACTGACTTTAAACGGTCTTTCGCCTACGGACATATAACCACCACCACTTCTACCTTTACCGGCTCCATATTCAACACCAAAATTAGCAACAATAATCTGCTGTCCAAAAGTAAGTAACCATTGTAGCCAAGGTAAAGAAACACCCTTTTCAGTAATTTGCTCAGCAACCGATAGTGAAAACAGGTTATTATAATCAATAGGCTGCATAGTAATTAATAAACCGCCTTTAATACCAGCAGCAGTTCCAGTAGCTTTTTTAATATCGATATCTAAACTATCTACTATAGCATTAACAATAGCTCCAGACGGATCTGACGTAAGACCAAAATCAATCTTTAATGCACCAGAAGATAGTGATTTTATTTCATCGCTAGACATTAATGCCGAAGCCACTAATGGTCGAATCTCTGATAATATGATGCCTGCTTGACTAGATAGCTTTCTATTAAAAATATTAGCTAAACCTTGATTAATTTTTTTGGCAATAGCGTTAGTGGATTCTATTATATTTTTTATAAAAATATTACCCATCATTCCTACTCCAAAAAGTTACCACATATTTTGTTTCGTTTTGCTTAAATCCTTGTGGATAAGAAGATCCACTTCTAGTGTATCTCGTTTGATCATATTTTTCTATACCATCATAATTAGGTATCAGATATTTACATTTATTCATTTTTTCAAGATCTGTCATTAAAGCAATGGTTTGTATTGACCCGTCTGGAATATCTACAGATATACCCACATCCACCCATGTTTTACGATTCCAATAAATGCGGAGTGTAATATCTTCTGTAGTCTCTGTGGCCCTATATCCCTTACCATTACAGTAAGGACATGGCATACCACGTTCAAATGGAAAAGGTCCACCACTACGATATCTACTAACAGATCTATTTCTAGTGCCCATAGTATCCATATAGCAATTAGCACACTGTTCACGCTTTTCTGGGTAAACAAGTGTAGCAGTTCTAGTGAATAGATTTAGAGCACTATTATATGTGTTAAATACAGAACTAGATATTTCGATAGCCATAATAACCCCTAGCTATACATTAGTTAGATGGACCGCCGTAAGAACCGCTACCATGATAGTAGTTAGTGTCATCAAACCTAGTATTTAGACGACTATTAATATCGGCAATAGTGTCATCGATTTGTGTTGCTAGTAGTGGAGGAAAAGGACTAACGGTATGATTGGAGTCTATTTTATTAGCAGCAGTCAAACCTCTGGCTCCAGCTACACCAACAACACCCTGCCCACCTTGGGGTTGATCATTTCCACTAACTACTTTTTGAGATACTGCCATTTATATTCTCCTAGTTAAATAGGTTACCACGATAGTCGAACTGATTGCCATTAACAACCATACTACCCGGACTATAAGGACCAAGCACAGCTTGACCAACTAATGTATTGTTGTATTGATAAGTTTTTAATAGCGTGTCGTATTTAGCACATAAATCATTATATAAATTTGTAAGGTTTGCGGTTACGCCCCTAAGATCAATCGCAGATGGACCATCTTTAATAGAGATAGCATTAGCTGATTCAGTTTTCACTTCACTACCTAATAATATACAAGCTGACTTGTATACCGTTAAAGTACTAAAATCAGTGTCACTTTCTGAAATAGGATCTGGGGATATGGATACCATAGACACATCCACTGTATATGATGTACTGAAATCTGCGTCGTTGGCAACATTATAAGCCCCAACCACTAAAATCTGCTTTAATCGCTCATCAGTAAATTTAGCTTTATCTAAATCACCGATGATAGATCTTAACATTAACACTAAATCTGTTTTCCACGACATATTATCACCTATAGATTCTCAAAGACTCGAAAACTACCCACATCGGTCCTATGTGAAAATCCACCAGAGGTAATCACATAAGCCTGTAGACCCCATGTACCAGCCATATTCAAATCATCTACATTAGTGGTGTACTGGAGTTGTCCATCTAAACCATCATTTGTAAATACGGCGGTCTTGGTAAAAGTAGTTCCATCCGGCCTTCTAAAAGTAAATTCTTTAGTGCTGGCATCACTAATATCTGCTATAGCTGAACCACCAGTAGAGGTGGTGTCATAAACTGTAACACGAATAATCGTACCATAATCATTAACATGTGCTTCTTCTAAGAAAGCCATAATCATCTCCAGAAAAGTTTATCACCTATTTAATGATACACATAAAATACTAAAGACTATCTAAGAATAATAAAAATGCTTCATTGGTAGTGGAAGATGCCGCCTCTCCCGTTACTACGGCATATACAACAGCAACGAGATATTCGCGATTTCGACTGATGTTATTTGGTGCTGTTATTCCAACTTCAAAATCATCGAAATCGCTCGCTGACCAATCACCATTAAATGTTTTAGAAACCCAGCTATAAGAACCATTATATGAAATATTTTGCCCTGTCTGCCAAGATCCACCAATTTTAACATTAACGGCAGAATCTGGATTACCAGATATACCATCATCTTTATGCCGAACAAACACCTCAACAGAACTCGCAGAACTTAATGTTGATAAAGCCTCAAAATCCCATTTTTGCTCTACCGATTCAGAGTCATCAGAAGCATAAGCATTGGTGCCATCTCCAGCACTAGACGGAGAATCTACAACATCGTCGATAAGTGTATAAGCATAAGCCTCCCACAACGTGTTCGCATTACCGTTTGGCCTTATTGTCTCTGTCGCCATTACCTAGTCCCTTGTATTTAAAGTGGAATAATTCTATTAATTTTTTTAAGATTATGGCGAGACATAAACTCGGCTTCAGTAATATATTCAATATTAATACTGGTTACTGTGCCGTCATCTAAAACCAGTGTAATGCCGGTAGCTTCATCATTAACAATTGAATTAGGCCAAAGGGTTTTCAAGTCCTCTACCTTGGTCCCATAGGTATCCCAAAACACACCAATATGATAACAAGCCCGATACAAGGGATCGGGCTTTCCATCTAAACTATAGCAATGGCTAAGCGAGCTAGAATGATCGCACGCAATTCGGTTGGCATTAATATAACTAGCCGTATCATAATTGTGTTGCTCATACCGAACCATCATTTCTCTTGCTATAAATCTATCTTTAGGATCACAGTATAAAAGCACTGGCTTTCTGGTTCCATTTTCAATACCTTCACGATATGCTTGATAAGCCTCCCTCGCTCTTTGAAGATCTTTATTAATACTCATCTATTTCTCCTAAATATTTTGACCTACAACAAGACCATCAAACCAGTAAGCACCACCAGTACCGCTGGCAGTTAAGAATCCAAGTAAATCTGCTTTATTTTCTGTGGTTGTAAGAGTTGGTGCCGATCCACCAGCCCAGCTAATATGATCAAACCAAGTTACTGTTCTACTACCAGTGCCATCTTGCTGTAATCTTATTAAAAACTTATCACCAATTTGCACATTAGATAGTGCTAATGTTCTATTATCGCCCAGAGTCACACCATGTGTAGTAGCTTGATCTAAATCAAATATAACTGTAGCAGCATCAGCGTTCATAGAAATTGCACTGTGCATACCAGAGGCTCTGACGACCCCGCTGTGCTGTACAACATCAATTGGATGTACAGGTGTAGTTGTTCCAACACCTATGCCAGAAGCACCAATTAAGATGCCGCTCGATTGAATTAAACCACTTGCACCCGCACCAACTGCATCTATTCCATATGCTGGTGATCCAGTATTAATTCCAAGCTTATTTAAATTTGCAATTCCACCAGTTACTACACCAGATGAATAGGCAGCAATACCTGAAGCGGTTGCCAATGAAAGAGCTTGACCGGAAGCATAATTAGCAGTTGCAGTTACGGTAGTAATGTTTCCAGCATTTGTGGCAGTTAATCCAGATGCGTGCGTCAAAGATAGTGATTGCCCAGAAGCATAATTAGCAATCGCTGAATTAGTGACGGTTAAACCTGATGCATATGTTAAAGACAAAGCTTGGCCAGATGCATATGCAGCTATACCAGAAACATAAGAATTGACAGGAACAGACCCCCATGACACATCTGTTCCATCAGATTTTAAAACTGTATTTGCTCCTCCGGCTGTTAAAGCCGCCGGATCTCCACTACTATCACCATAAATAATCTTACCTCTTGCGAGGCCAGCCATTTTGGCAAGGGTTATGCCATTATCTTTAACTCTTATTGCGTCACTATCGGTTTCTATGGTAGAATCATCTACATTTACAGCCATAACTGAATTAGATTTTGTTAAACCATCACCAGCAAGAAGATTCGCTAAATCATCCGTACTACCTTTAGATGCTGTTCCAGTAGCTCCACCATCTAAGAAAATTAAGTTATCGCCGTGGGTAATTGTAGCAGCGGCAGCTTCAGAGAGATCCACGTCTACCTGACCGGCTTGTACATCAATAAGAGTACCAGCACCAACAGCAAATGTTCTATCAGAGGCTAATGTGCCACCACCCGTTAAACCATCCCCAGCAGTAAGAGTAACCGTAGCTGGTGCTCCTGCGACGGTTTGTGTGGTCCCATTGCTAAAGATAACACCAGATGCACCCAATATAATTCCAGTAGCTTGTATCACACCACTCGCTCCACCACCAGTCACATCCACACCATATTCAGGAGATCCAGTATTTACACCAATAACATTAAAGTTGGGGATGCCACCAGTCACTACACCCGAGGAGTAAGCCGCCGCACCAGAAACATAGTTAAAATCTGTGGCACTAACACCCCCTCCACTACTTTCAGCTTCCCAATTTGGAACATTTCCATCCATTTTTAATATATAATTATTAGTTCCTTTAGCAAGTCTTACAAAATTAACCCCATTGTGATAAAGCATATCACCTTCAGCATTTGAACCAAACGCAATATTTGCTGTATTACCTGAAGCGTAAGCTACTAACCCTTCGTTTTCTATAGCTTGACCAGATGCATAATTAGCGGTAGATGTTGCACTGGTAATATTTGTAGAATTAGTAGCCGTCAAGCCTGAAGCATACGTTAGCGATAATGCTTGACCCGAAGCATAGGTTGCAATCCCTGAACTATTGACTAGACTGGTTGTTACACCTGAAGCATGGCTCAAAGATAACGATTGACCAGATGCATAATTTGCCGTGGATGTTACAGTAGTGATATTACTTGCATTAGTAGCTGTTAATCCAGAAGCATATGTTAATGACAATGCCTGCCCAGATGCATAGCTTGCAATAGATGTATTTGTGGCTATATTTGGAGTCAATCCAGATGCATAAGCTACCGATAAAGCTTGTCCTGAAGCATAATTTGCCGTAGAAGTCGCAGTAGTTATATTTGTGGCATTTGTAGCCGTTAAACCCGATGCGTATGTCAGAGACAAGACTTGCCCAGAAGCGTAAGTAGCTGTTGCACTAGCACCACCGCCAATAGCAGATCCATTCCAAGACAAGGTGCCAGCATCGTTATATAATGTATTAGCTGTTACCGAAGGGATGCTACTTGACAACACAACTCCAGAATTACCCACTATAAGACCGCTAGATTTAACCAAAGAATCAAACTCATTAAACACACCATCTTTAACACCTGTAAAGGTTTTTGCAGAATCTAAAATTAAGGCTTTAGAAGCTTCAGCAGTGCCGTCTGTTGTTATATTTACTTGTCCTGACGCATAATTAGCAACCGCTGTTGCTGTGGAAATATTTGTTTGATTAGTAGCCGTTAAACCTGAAGCATAAGTTAAGGACAACGCTTGACCGGATGCATAATTTGCCGTAGGAGTCACAGTAGATATATTTGCAGCATTTGTGACAGTGAGTCCAGATGCGTATGTAAGAGATACAGCTTCTCCAGAAGCGTAATTCGCCGTAGAAGTAACGGCTGTGATATTGGTTTGGTTTGTGGAAGTTAATCCAGAAGCATAGGTCAAAGAAAGAGCCTGTCCAGAAGCATATGTAGCATTACCTGACGTATAAGCGTCTATAACCCCTGTAAACTCTAACCCATTCCAATATAAAACACCATCAACATTGTATAAGGCATTGTTGGTAACAGCGGGTGTTATATTATCTAATTGTAATCCTGCCCCACTTGCATGGACCCCATATACAGTCATAACCCCTGAGTTAGTTATACTTGCCACAGAACTTCCAGCAGAATTTTGCCATTGTGTTAAATCTGCAGCTTGTAAAGTTGCGGCTTTTACGGTAACACCAACATCATTAGCAGAATTTATACCAACATAAAGAGTGTCACTCAAAGTTACATCAGCAACACCAATCGCCACTCTTTTATTAGCAATATCCCCTTTGATTAAAGACCCATTTGAAGTGGGTGTATTATTTGCGACGAAAAACATATTATCAGTAGTATTTGATTCCCCTGCGGATACACCCAAATATATGGAATTATCAGCAGAGCTAGATTGACCAGCAGCATATCCTAAACCCATAGACTTGACCGCTGCTGTAGAATTATATCCAGCAACTCTACCCACCCATATGGAATCATTACCACCAGCAGAATATCCAGCCTGATAACCAATATTTATTGTATAGTCATCAGTGTTATTATTTCCAGCCTGATGTCCAATAGAAGTTGCGTAATCCCCAACACCCGAACCCGCAAAATAACCTAAAGCTGTTGAACCAATAGAATAAGAATTAATACCCGCTTTATAGCCAATAATACTACTTTCATGTCGGGCTTCATCAGCAGCGTTGTATCCCATTACAACAGAATAATATGGAGCATTTGAAACATCAGATCTGGTTGGGCCTGTCTTGGACCCAATAAATACTGAATTAATAAGAGAAACCCCTTCTGTTGCTGCATCGACACCAATAATTACGACACCATTAGCTGAAGTATCATTGCCGGAATTATCTCCAAGAATAATGCTTTTCGATGCCGCATTACCTATTCCATCACCAATCAATAAATTCTGGTCGGCAAAGTCAAATGTCATAATATGTGAAGATGATGGCGTTCCACTCGAATTGATATCAGTAAACTCAGTGAGTTTTGCATCTTTAACGACGGTGGCATTACTAAATAATAACCCAGAAGCATCAACAACAACTTGGCTTTCTTGGTCCCTGTAAACACTTTTATCTGCTGGATAAGTGATAAACACAGCACCACTGCCGCCTAATTCTATTTTATTATTATTATTAGAACTTTTTAATACAAAACTTCTCTCTAAAACAGATGAAGAAAAAGTACCAATACCCACTTCGTATTGATTATGTTCTTCTATCGTATAATAGGTGTTATCGCCTTCAGATAGCGTCGAGCTGAATGTTCTATATCCATCAGGAGCATCCGATAAAGTTAATGCACCTGTGCCTGTAGTGCTAGTGTTTTCTCTTACTCTGTCGGCTACTTTAAGTGCCATAATCTCCTCCACTTATATTCATATATTATGCTGGATCAGTAATATCTGGTCGTGTAGGTTGTGGGACATTTTGTTTTTCTAGTTGTAGCTCATAAGCTACAGTATGATCCATTAAAAAATCCCTCGTCATTCTATTGGCAAATTGAGAACTACTTTCTGGATTGGGTATAGTAGCAGGAATTGTATTGACTGTTAAAGATGGATCAAAATCTGGATTTGGTATATCGGATTGATAACCATAGTTCTTACAAAGTGCTGTAATGACCCTGCTAACATCTTCATCCGCGATGGTTATAGTAAATTGTGCCATTTTATCTCCTAACTGTAAACTCTAAAATAGTGTTTCTCTTTAAACTAAGATCTAATATATTATTAAGATTTAAATCAAACTCGGCCATAGTATTGATTTTAAGGGGAAAGGTGACGGTCTTATTATTAAAATAAATTACTGGCAATGGAGGAAGTGGACTCGCAGGAACAGCAATTCCATCGTCTGAAAACGGTAAAACAGAGAATGGTTGTGAGCTAAACATAATTTATGACCTCCTAAAATACATACACAAAAACACACATATGTATAATAAAAAAAAGACCACTCCGAAGAGTGGTCTTAATTATCTGTTCAGATCTTGGAACTTAGAAGGAGCCTGTGAGAACTCTACGATTATCAAGTACACCAAAACCAATTTCGGCTGTACCATAATAGCCTTGTCTCTGGAATCGATGAAGAGCTTCGTCTTCAAAGATCTCAACTTCCTGCTTGACAGGCATTACAAAGCTATCGCCTGCAGCCTGATCCAGACCAATAACCAGCTCAACATCAGAGGTTGCTAAAGAACCACCTAAGTCACTAGTAAAGTATGTCTGGTATTCCTGACCATCGCCAAATTCAAAGACATCGTGCAGGTTAACACCAAACACTCTCGTAATTGCAGGACCGTCATCAGTAGCAGTGTAAATTTCTCGTCGAGAAACTTCATCTAACTGATCAACACCCCAGTTACGAATATCTTCAATCGCTTCAGGCGAACAGTACAGATCAGTCAGACGACCCGGAGCAGTGGCAGAGTTACCACCACCGTTACGTCGCATAACCGTCTTCAGTAAGCTAATCAATCGCTTAGTGAACTGACCAGCAGCAGCATCTGCATCGTAAACCAAGATATTACGGTCTACAGCAGCAGCCAACAGCGTGTGCCAACCGTCATCGTTAATCTTCTTAACGAATGAAGATTCCAACACCTGCATAGCACGAGCAACAACATTCCAGTTAGCCTGACGTGCATACTTCAGCAAGAAATCAATCGAGCTGGAGATACCGTAAGTATTAACCATGACGTAATCGCCTTCAACATGTCGCTCAGGAATCCTACCATTACCGGGATTCGTGTAAGCAACATGATCAGTTTCGGTGCCGGGAGCCAGAAGATCCAATGGAAATTCTGGAGTAGCACCGGGTTCAAGTGGCATGGCTTCATAAATAGAAGTCACAATATCACCGAACAAGACACCCTTTCTGATGGGAATTTCTAAAGCTTTAGCAATTTCCCGTTGAGCGACCTGTGCAACCGCTCTATCAGAACTGCCGGATCGTTTCAGCAGTTCAATAAATTCTTCTGAAGGTCTATTAGTAGACATATTATCTTCTCCTTTATGTGAGTTGTTTACTGAGCGATGTTAGTATTGGGAAGGTCGATATACACTTTAGCATAACCATCTTCATCAATATCTGACAGGAATCGACCAACGACCATCTGATGGCCTGAATCGTCTCCACCGATATTTGAAGATGCGACGTTTCCACTATGTGCCAAATAGGCTACGTCGCCTGCGTTCGGATCAGTGCCTTCGATATTACTAGTAACAACCCAACCTTTGTTGAGAAGAGTAACCTTGCCACCTTTCTGAACTTCGTCTTTATGTTGGTTCAAATGTTGTCGAGTTAAATCGATATTAACCATATCATTCAACAGTAAACCAACGGGAACTTTACCTGATGCCCCTGCCGCATAAGTCACAAGAGCAGAACCATTATCTAGAGACGCGCCAGAACCACCAGTACTGATAACCGCGACACCGCCTCTAGTAGCAGCTTCGTTCATAAAGAACGAAATGTCAGTTTGGAGTGTACTTCTGTCAGTTTTAAGAGCCATTATAGAATCTCCTTTATTTTTAAAATTTACTTAGTTTTCTTTAGGTACGGACTGTAAAACAGAACCAAGCCATTCACTGGCTTGTGCCCGCAGAGATTCGGCTGGATCATCTTCACCGACAGCCTCTGCAATAGCCACTTCTTCGGTTTCTTCGACTGATTCGAGATCAGTTTCGGAAGCTTCTGAAGTTTCTACCTCTTCTTCTAAAACAGTTTCATCTGCTTTAGCGTCTTTCTTCATAGCCTTTCGCTTCATAGCTTCTTCTTCTTCTTTTTCTTTGTCTTTATCCCAAGGCATCTCCTTGCCCTTATTTTTCATAAGGGCGACCACCTGATCAAAAGTATCATCATCCATAGCTTCAAACTGCTCAACAGTTGCGATTGCTTCATCAGCGTCGAAACCAGCTTCTGCAAGCTGTGCCTGTCGCTTCATCATAGCTTCCTGTTTCTTCATAGCAGCCAATTCTTTCTGTGTTTCATCAATATCCTTAGTCAAAGACTCGATATTGCTTTCTTTCACAGCAACCGCTTCAGCTAAAGCAGTTTTTTCTTCAGTAAGTGCAGAAATCTGTGTATCTTTTTCAGCCAACGTAGCTTCAAAAGTAGAAATCTTAGCATCAAACTCGGCCTGCTGCTCAGCAGCAACCTTTTCTTGTAGTGCCTCATTAGCAGCTTTTGCTTCTGCTAATTCAGCTCGCAGATCATGAATCTGCTTTTCATTGCTATCAGACATTTCTTTCTCCTTAAAATAGGATTTAGATTCAGTTATTGTTATTTCTTTAGCGTAAGTAATCTCTTCACCACCTAAAGATCCGGTCCTATCTAGTATAACACTATTAGGATTAGCAGGTTTGGAAACCAAGCCTTTACCAGAGAACGATAAGTTTCTTAATAATCTGCCAACTCTATAGTTATCGTACTTACCGTCACCGCCATAAGCCCTTAAATGCTTCGTTAAAAAAGCAGAAGCCTCATCGCGAGTAATAACTTCAGTACGATCATCTTCTCCGATTAATGCATAATCAAAATCGGGGAATAAACATTCCATCGAAACAAACCATTTACCTTCTTCGATCTCAGCTACAATCTTTTTCATTCGATCTCGCTGAGAGCTATCGCTCCACTCCGTATAAACAACCGCTGTTGTTAAAATGTTAAATGTATCAGACAAATTTTCATCAGATACAATTTCATTCCCCTCTTTGTCAACCACTGTATTACCAGTAATATGACCTATGATATCTCGCTCGTCATGCATAAAGTTAAAAGGTTTATCCTCTGGGGTATTCCTTGCGTTCCATAATTCCTGTGGATGAAATACATCATCATTCTTATTCCATCCAGCACTAACTAATATAGATCTTAAGTAGTATAAATCAATTTGGTCTTTGTTTTCAGCGACAATCTTTTCTAACGCCGAAGACTTGATATTGATTTCTGGTGTAAAAGATTCAGCTACAATGTTCCACGCGAGTGTATTATTAGATAATACAAGATCACGTAAACCATCGTCTATTTCAGATTGATATATGTTCATATTAAAACCTCCAATTCGTAATACACAAAAACTATTATATATGGGAATTTATGGGTTTAAATCAGCCAAACACACAAATACAGTTGCGTTAATATATTTTAGTTCAGAAGAATTAGGAACTCTATTATTAGATGTTTTAAAAGATTCAATCTCATCCTGAACCATATTTGTAAATGCCTGAGAGGGCTGGGAGCCAGAATCAAGTAACTCTTTAACCATATCAGATGTAATATCTATATATGGCTTCATACCTGTCAATATACATAGTTTTAAGTAGTCTACTTGAGACATTTCCGCCTTACTTAAGCTCCGCATATTCTTTTTATTAAAGTGGTCTAATGCAATAGGGGACAATATTTCAGATATCTTATCTTGGACGGACACAGCCCATAATACAGCGGCTGTTGGAGTGCCCGATTTAGGTAATACTCTTTTCTGCTTTCTCTTTACAGAATCCCTAGAAAAGTTTGGGCGACCAACTGGATTAATTGGTCCATTATTATCATCCTGTTGTTTTGGCACATTTTCTATTGGCTGTGATTCTGGAGTTTCGTCATTAGAAACCGGTAAACCCATATCATCAAGATATTCATCAGCTAACATATCTTTAGTTAAAGCGATTTTAGCAATATCTTCTCTGTGCTGTGGATTATGGTAAGGACTAGCTTTGTCTGGTAACACATCATCTCTTCTGTCTTTTTCTTCTCTTCTCACTCTAACCTTTTCCATACTAGGCATTTCTTTAAATCTTTCCAATAGAGTTTCATGAGAGATAATATCACGATCCGCCAATTGAATAAGCAAATTCTTTTCAGCGGCTTCATCAGAAAGTACAATAGAATCGAAATGTATTTCAGCAGGATATCTAAAACCCATAGCCTTTCTAACTAATTCAATCTCATGTCTCCAGAACTGTTTCAATACATCACGACCATATTCAAGCCTCTCAATCAATGTCTTTAAAGAAACATAGTTATTTGTATAGCCACCACTACTACTAGCACCAGTTAAAGTGGGTGGAATACCTAACCCAGCATAGATACTAGTTAATACAGGCTGATACTTTTCAGATCCCAAGAACTTATATACTTGGGAGTTGCTTTCTGTAAAATTTAACTCTGGACCCCAGACTAAGTCCATAGTACCACCACCAACATTACTTGCTAAAATATCTCTTAGCTTATTAATAGCCGCTTTAGTGGGAATAATCTTATGTTCTAAATCGCCCACAGTCCATAATCGAACATTAGAAATAGCACCATCTAATGCAGCTAAATCTGCAAGCTTCATCTTTTCAAGCATAATAATATCATCCAAGATCGCATAAATCATTGGATTAGCCCATAACAACCAATCATCTTTTTTGTAATAGTAAAACCCTACATCATCAGGGCTTAATGGAATCTTACGGTCTCCATCATGAAGCCTTTTCTGTAAGTCATTGGGCAGTGTCTTAAAGATTGTTTGGTTTTTGGTTGAGTTTTTAACTAATGACTCATAGGTCATTTTAGACATATTCAAAACAAATTCAGGCTTACCAACAAACTGACCACCATAATCTTGAATATCAACCGCTAAAGGATTTAAGAAATCATACGTCCAAGGCACCACCCTCTTGTCAACCTTAATGTTTTTAATTACTATGTCGTTTCCAGCAGTTCTTCGTAACTCTTTTTCTTTCTGAGGATTGAGTTTAGCATTTCTTCTCTTTACTACAACATTACCACAACGATAGAGATAATTTAAAAATCTTTCAGATCTATCAGTACCATTGACCTGCAAAAACCACTTACGATAAAACTTCTCAACATTTTTGTTTGGATGAACAATAGTCAGGCCCTGTGCAGCGAAGTCACTCATTAAATCAATAACATTTCTCACAATACCGACTTTATCATAAGCCTGCATACACATCTTCATAATGCGTTTTTGATAATTAGAGACAGACTCGCCGGGCCTGAAATTATCATAATCTTCTCGGAGAAATCCAGTTCTTACTGAACGATTAGGCTCAATGTCGATATAGCTAGTTCTTCGCCCAGAAGCAACAGCTCTCTGGACTCCATCATAAGCATCTACATTATCCGCAGTGGCCGCATATGCTTGCTCTTTCTGTGAATCACTATCCCATGTTTTATATAAAGAATCGGACATTTATATTGTTCTCCAAGCAATGGCATTGTTAATAGTATTACTAATTACACTATACACAATCAATAAATATTTTGCATTTTTTCAGTGAACCAAGATGGGCCATAGAACATTTTTTCATCTTTAAATTTAGTTTCACTATCACTTGTCGCAAATCCACCAACAGCACCATACTCTATAATCTCTTTTTCAACTGATAAAGCCCTAGCAGACATATTTGCCATAATTAAGGATGAGTAACGGTCTTTTCTCAATCTGCTTTTTTTGCCCGCTGCAACTTTTACTTCTGGGGTATCCCATCTTTCACGACCAGTTGATGTTTGCGTCATAACAATCATAGACAATTCATCTTTTAATTCTTCGATTTCCATAACACAATCTTCTAATGTGTCATACTTTCTACCAGCGGCTTTATCTTCCTCAATAGATAATCCGATACTCGCAGAATCAAAAAACGGTAAAAGCATAACTTTATCTTCAAAATCTTTTCTTAAACCATGATTAGCTTCAGCCAACCAATCAGCTCTAGCGAACTGACAGAGTTTAAGTATATGTAGCCCAGACTTATCGTCAGTATCCTTCTCCTTGTCCTCTATGGTGGGCCATATAGCGACTTCGCCCTCTCCTATCTTGTCTTTATCGTGTAAAGCCTCCATAACCGCTATACCACCCCCTTGAGCATCTAAGGCGATCTCAGCACATGGAAATACTTTCATTAATTGTCTAATTTTTTTAGCACAGTAAGAATAAAAGTCGTCCTCGTCCACGAGTTTAGATTTTAGCTTGTCTTTATGTTGTTGACGATTAGTAGTCCAACAATGGACAATTCTTCTATGGTCTTTATGTAATTCAATAACAACAATACTAAAGTTATCTACTTCAGAAGCTGGGTCCACACCAAAGATGTATCTTCTATCGGGCGAACCTTTAAGCTGTGCTTCAAATGTAACCTCACCAGAGGGGAGTATAATTGGCTTGTCAGGAGATGCAATACAAGATTCGAGCAAGCTCCTCTTGAAGAATCCTTGACTATCTGTGGTGAAACAGGCCCCATATTCCATATTGTAAATACCAGAGTGAATTGTTGCTTTTGCTCGTGCAATCTGACCTTCGTCCATAAATCCATCTGGTAATTGGTCTACAGCCATTCTAATAACAGAATATTCACTCCAATCAAAATCTTCAGGCACTTCACCACCAAAAACTTCTTGTAACTTAAATGCCTGACCACCACTTTTAATAATTTTAGCATATCTTCTCCAATAATCAGCAAAATGATTGAAATCATAGTATGCCGTACCAGATAAAATAATCTGGTTTGATTTTTGCATACTTTCATTACCAGCACCAGAATTTAAATCCAGCCCAAGCTCTTTAGCTTTTTTATTTTTCGCCCTTTGTTTGACCTTCTCAATAGGAGATGCGGCCACAGCAGCAAAACCAGCCACAACATTTTCAAAGATATCACGGGGGATAGAAGCGAATTCATCAGCAATAATATCATTTGCACGTTGACCACGAATCTTACTACCATCACCTAAAGGTAAACAGGTAATTGTGCTTTGACCAATATGCATCACACATCTATCAACATCTCTTCTTGGCCCGCTATTACTGCCACATAAATCTCTTAAAATTGGAGCATTTTTCCAAATCGTGTCCATATATTCAAATAAAACTTTAGATTGACGGAACGCAGCACCCACAACAATGATTTTTCGTCTCGGCATAAATAAAGCCCTCAGTAATGGGTATACCGAGAGCAGAAAGGATTTACCCATACCACGACTACCAATCAACATCGGAAACTTCCTATTCCACATTTCATAAAGAATTAGAGCTTGAAACGGAGAAAGTTCAATATTTAGTATATACTTACAAGCAAACGAGAAATATTCTGGCCGCATCATCAACCATGCGATACGCTCCAGTAGTTTGTCTTTATCCTCATCATCAAACACAAAGTCCATAGGATTAAATAGAGTACTCTCCTCTACCTCAATTCCTAGCCATGCATCATTTAGCTTTTGTTGTTGGTCTATCATTCGATGGGTCCATAAGAAAACTTTTGACTTTAGCATTTCTTGGATCATCAAAAAACCCAATTAATGCAGTAGAAATCCTACAAATAGCTTTCTCTTCTTCTTCATTGTTTTGTAAATATGATAAGTGCCATACGGCGTGAAGTATTTCATGCAACAGAGTATCTCGTGTCACAGATAGTACCGTACCACAATAAATCCTAATTAACTTCTTGTCATTACAACAATCCCCATAAGCTTCCCTTTCCTTATGGAGTTTTTCCGACATTTCCTCGATGATATATTCATATCCCGATACATAAACCTTAGAAGGTAATTTCTTCATGACCGCCCCTTTTATGAAAAAGTTCGTTCAGTCTTTTAAAGATACTATTACATGTTAAAAACGCATTATCCTTATTGCCACAAAATATAATTTTAGTATCGTACCATAATTGAAACTCAACCAAACATTTGAGCAAGTATTTCCCAGTAATTTTAACATGTGGTCTTAATTTTGCTGGAACCTTTGATCCTTGTGGATATTTTATTACATCCTCCATATCAAATTCACAAATCAGAAAAGAAAATTCATAATCCTTCATCCTGTCCATTTCAGCTAAGAACGGAGTCTTCTTACGACCCAAATTCATAGCAATCTCCGATGTAGACGCTTTTCTTTCGATACATACCACATCTTCAAATCCTTCGAGAGTATAATCTCCTGTATGTAAGGTGCCCATCTCCATACCGACACACTTATCATATGGCGTAAAGGTCCATCCTTCCTTTTCTCTCGTATCCTTTATAACCTTGTACTTAGACATATTTAGTCTTTAACTTTTCTAGCTGTTAAAGTCCCGTCTCTATAATCGACCCTCATTCTGCCCGACTGTCTATGTGATCTGGTTTCTTCGTAGATTTGACTCGCTTCCTCTCTAGAGCAACCAAGATTCAAAGTATCCCCCTCATCTAAGGCCATAACTTTATCACAAAATGATTGATTAGATTCAACAGCTTCAGGCTCTGAATCTACGCTTGGGGTCGTAAAAGGTGCCGCGAAACTAAATGGTTTTTTTTCTTTAGTCATTGGTATCTCCCTGATTGATTAGATTTAAAAGATAAGACATATAGTGATTTTCCTTGCCTGTAATAGCTTTATGACATTTACTACATAAAGTAATACCATTACTTACATCATAGCGTAAAGATGAGGCACTGGCCCATTTCATAATATGATGAACTTGTAATCTTGCTCTTCTGCCCTTCTTTTTACACATTTTACAGGTTCTTTTGTCTCTCTTGAGCACATCCATCCTAAATCTCTTATATTCTGGGTCATTATAGTTTCTTTTCATTATCAATATCGCTATCTACCATCATTTTAATTAATTTACTGAATGAAGTTTGAGGTTTCCAGTTTAAAACAGTATTTGCTTTAGTAGCATCACCCTTTAGGTAATCAACCTCTGCTGGTCTATAAAATTCAGGGTCAATCACAACAAAATTAGTCCAGTCAAAAATATTAATATGAGAAAATGCCACATCTAAAAATTCTCTAATTGTATGTGTCTCTCCGGTGCAAATAACATAATCGTCTGGATTATCCTGCTGTAACATTGACCACATAGCCTCAACATAGTCCCCGGCGTACCCCCAATCCCGTGAAGCCTCTAAATTACCAAGACGCAACTTAGGGAATGTGGATTTTACTTCAGTGGCTAACCAATCCCAATTTTCCACATTGATAAAATCTCCGTCAGTACGGGTTTTAATTGGATATTCTGAATATTTTTTACGCCATCTTGCGTATTCACCAATCCATTTGGTTATCTTCCGTGTAACGAAAGTCTCGCCCCTCCTTGGTCCTTCATGATTAAACAAGATTCCGGCACTTGCATGAACACCGTAAGCCTCCCTGAATAACCTCGTCATATAGTGAGCAGCACATTTTGCAATAGCGTATGGAGACTGTGGTAAAAATTTGGTATCTTCACGCTGAAATTTCAGCTCCCCAAACATATTATAGTTCGAACCAAACATCTCGGACGAACTTGCCTGATAAAACTTAGCTTTTAGACCCAAGTCAACCATACTTTGTAGAATATTTAAACACCCCTTACCCGTAATATCCCAAGTTAAGCCCGGCTGCTTAAAAGATGTAGCGACATGGGATTGTGCCGCAAGGTTATATACCTCATCAACATCTCTATGTTCCGTCAAAATGCCCGTAACACTATGAACGTCTGTAATATCCCCCTGTACCAAATGAAAAGAATCATTCGATAATACGTGTTGAAGTCTTGCCGTATTGTCAACACTGCATCTTCTTGCCACCCCAATAACAGAATAGTTTTTAGCAAGAAGTAATTCTGAAAGATGACTACCGTCTTGTCCTGTCACTCCGAAAATTATTGCCTTCATGCTATCTTAGTCCTAAAAAAAATGTCCGTAAATAAAAATACAACACCAAAATTTTTCGATGGTCTATTATGATGTAGCTCATGATGGTGTTTTGCTAATTTATAAAAATTTGTCTTCATTATCCAATTTGTTTCCAGTCCATGAATTCCTCTATGGATTTTAGTCCACGTATATGAATGAAACATAAAAATACACATCAAAGCAACAAAACATTCATCGCTAATAGAAAAAGCCCATAAAAGCAATGGACTCCCCACTATAATATGGTTATATAAAGGAAGATCTATATTAATATCGTTTCTTTTTTTTGCATGATGCTCCACAGCGTGTTCAGTGAAAATCCAATCTGGTAACCACGGCACAATTCTGTGCATCGCCCATCTATGAATCGCATATTCTAAAATCGCCATTACAAAAAACCAAACTATTAACCACTCAAGAAACATAATTACTCCTTTAAAGTGTCCGGCGTTAGAAAGGGTTGATCAACCTGCCCATCATTATAATTCGCGTATTCTGACAAACGTTCTTTCTCGTGCTCCATCGCTAGTCGCATTTTCTCCATATCAACTCCTATTTTTGCACGAAACTGATAATCGGTTGCGATTTTTTTGACCAACGATGCAAACGTGAGCTTGGAATCTTCAATTGCCTTTACTCGTTGCTCCCTAGTCCCCTTCAAATCCTTCAGCATTGTCGCTTTTCGGGCCTGTAGATCCTTATAATCCTTGGACAATGTCTCCTGTGAAGCCCGTATCACCGCAATTTGACGCTCCAAGTTGATAATAAGTTCCGTATCTCTCTCATTTCTGGGAAGACGTTTCTCATTTTCGAGAATCGCCCCTATGCCTCGAATTTGTTCTTGGTTTTCGTGTTGTGCCCGCAAGATTCTGTTCATCAAAATCTCCAACTTAATCGTATCCACTATCTGCATCTCTTCCGTATGGAAAACATCGTCCCTAAACTGACTCCACATCTTCTTAAAATGGAATTGAAACATCTCCAATTCTTCCACAGTAAACTGATGGGACAGCTCCTTAAAGTATGGCTTCGACTTTAACTCATTTGCTACAGCCGCCTCCTTCTTTTGCTTAGGAGAAAACCCAATTTTCTTCTTGATCCAGTCGCGAACTGATGCAGGGTCGCGATCTAGCTCCACTGCCATCTGGTCGGGAGAAAGAACCTCGGCGTTCGCCTCGATAAATTCCATCTCTTCGTTGGAAAATCTACCCTTCTTCATTGTACTCTCCATTAATGATTTCCTCAATTACTCTAATCACATTAGCCTTACGGCTTTTTGGCAAGAAAGAGTTGTTGCGGAGTTTTAAATAGTCGCGGCGCAGGTGTGAGGGGAGCTTTTTGTCAATGAGTTCTGTCATTTCGCGAATATGGGCGTCTGTGATGGTGTTGTCCTTGGTAGAAACAGAATATAGACCGTCAATATCTATTGGTTCATGGAGGTTTTTCTTGCGGTCTTGGATTTTTTGGGCTGTTCCGTGGTCTTGACGATAATAATTGTCCCGCTTAAAGTTTTTTAGGCGATTATTGACGTGGGTATAAAGGAAATTTTCAAGGGGTTTGTCCGTATCATATCGATCAAGGGCCTCAAGGGCAATAATAAATGCCTCCTGTTCGATGTCTTCAACATTATATGAAGCAAAGACATATTTAGGGGCGAGTTTTTGGGCGACTTTTAATATAATAGATTCGACCTCCTCCTCATTCATACCAAAAGGGATTTCCATGCTGTTCTTCCTTTTTAGTTAAAAATTCATCCCGTTCCATCTCTCGTTCCTCTGGGGTTTTTCCATCTATGGTGTGTGGGGGTGAATAGCCTGCAAATGACCCACCACCGGAAAACATAGGTAGTGGTTGATCCTCTAGATCCAAAGACAGAACCTTTTTCATCTCTTTCTCAAGCGAGTGTAACGATTTGGTTTTTAGTTTGATTTTTTTGGACATTATTACTTCCTTTAAAAAATATAGAAACTAGTAGTGTTTTAAACAATAAACACTACATAAAACACATAAAAGAAACAAAAAGAGTCAAACGTCACACATTTAAGGTAATCAGAATACATTGGGTATGACATTACTAGGATTTTGTGTCAATTGAGTGTGAACCACCCGGCGGCTGCGGCTGCCAGCCAGCCAGCCAGCCAGCGAACAAAAAACTCCGAATTGAGACTGAGTCTCAGTTTGGAAGTTGAGACTGGGTCTCAGTTTCGTGAAAAAATGATATTCTCAGTATTGGGGACGATATTCTCAGTGATGAGAGCGACAACGGAGCGGCCACTATTGAGACTGGATCTCAATAAGAAGATTCTTCAGGAACGACGGCGGCAAGATTCTCAGAAATGGAGACGCTTTTCAGGCTGTATTCCCATCATTGACAAACCGAGATATCCGTCAAAAAAGTATGTAACAAATTCCGAGTTTGGACGCTATAGTCTATAGAGCGACAACAAACCTCAAACGGAACGAACGACCATGACAAGCGAAACACGACGAAAAGAAATCCTGACACGCGACAACAATCGCTGCCGTGCATGTGGTTTCTCCGATACGCTGACAATCGAAGTCGACCACATGGTGCCCCGCACGTTGAACGGATCGGACGATTCAGACAACCTGCAAGCATTGTGTCACTTCTGCAACAACGTGAAAGGCAATGTTCTGATTGACAGTCTGCCGATCAGAGACGCTATCGTAGGATTCGGCAGTCAGGAAGAAGTCACCGAGAACCGTCTCAAATTTCAGGCCTACGTTGCCAGCAAACGTCAGCAGCAAATCGACATTCTGATCAGTCAGGCCCGTGACTGGAAATCTGCTGGAACACGTGGATTGATAATCAAAAGACGACTGGACAAGCTGACAACGTCCGGCATTTCTGACAAAATCATGCAATCAATCAAATAGTAGTGTTGACGCTAGCGTCCTTTGGACGATAGAATACTTATCCCCCTCCAACCAAGGAAAACGACATGACAATCATCGAAATCGCTCAAACGGTCAAGAACCAGCACAAACACGTGACCAGTCAGACAGTCCGACAGTTGCTGGTCGTGCGATTGCTCAAGGAAGCCGGTCTTGACTACTGTCAGGAAAACGTTGACAAAATCCTGCAAATTGTGGAATGCTAGCATTGACGCTAGCGTCTGTTGGACGATAGAATACTCACTCCCCTCTTTTTTTTGTTGCAAGGAAATTCAGATGACAGTTTCAGAACTCAACACGATCACCAGTTTCACGGTTGGCAGTCCGGTCGCGTTCCAGTATCCTGACCGGGATCACGGCGGTTTCAAGATGGTCGATGGCATTGTTGAAAAGGTGGCTGAAAACAAAGCCGGTCAAGCGTATGTCGTGCTGGTCAAGGACGGAAAACAGTTCCGGTCATACACTGCCAACAAAATCCGTTTCAATTAGGCTCAACGATTCCAACGCGGGGGGGGATGTCCCCCCCGCATACTTCACACCTTTTAGGATTTAAATCATGAACAACAAATTCGAGAATTCTTTCTATCGTTCACAAATCCGTATCATGTGCGGAGAAATGGGATTCTGTCTGATTCAAGACTATCAAGAACGGTTATATGATTGGTATTTGCGGGTTTCAATATCGCATTGTGACTGGCTGGCCAAGTGACATCCCACCAACCGCCGCCCTTCGGGGCGACGTTCACACTTCACACCTTTCAGGATTCAAACTCATGATCAGACCTGTCTCCCACGTAACTTTTCCCGGCGGTTATCCGTTGTTCTACTATGTCGAATCGGATGACGGAGAATTCTACAGTTGTCCGTCTTGCGTCAATCAGAACCGTGTTGGCCGAAATGTCAAGGCCGCCATTGGCCGTGTCAATTATGAGAACGACAATCTCACTTGTGAGATTTGCGAGAAAACAGTCGAACCAGCGTATTCTTGAGAATCTGCCGATTGAGATTCGATCTCAATTCGGCCTTGCCGAGAGATTGAGATTGAGACTCAGTCTCAACGCGAGCAAGACAATCCGAAATCGACGTAAACCCTTACCACGTAAGGACTTACGACACGGAGGCCCGGCCCGGCGACATAAGTCCTTTGATACCAACGACTTAGGTCGATTTCTATTCTTACAGATTGGAATCTCGATTTCGAGAATCGGGATTCTTATTTTTAGGAATATCGGAATAGGGCTTGTCCTATCCGATGTAATCGGATCGAATACTGTATAGTCAGCCAGCCAGCCAATTTGAGATATTCTCACAAATATGACGTTATTCCTATTACTGAGGAATCGCAATATTGACGTAAAAAGAATGTAACATTTTGGGAATTCTTCCGCTATAGTATATGGGGACATAAACAACAACAAAAAGGAATTTTGATGAAAGCTTTTTTTGAATTTCTCGGAATGGTTATCGCGATTGAATCCGGCCTGTTTTTAATCTTTGTAATTATCCCGGAATTGTTAAAGCTAAGCTTGTAATTCTGCCGATACTTATGGTATCATCCCGATATGACAAACAACAACAACAACAACACAAAGGAAAACAAAATGAGCAAAGCAACAAAAGTAAATTCTCTGATTGCAGAAGACGGATTCACAGTATCTCTTAAGGATCTGGTTTTGGTTGATGGCAGCGAATTGTGCGTTGAAGAAATGTGGACCGATGGAACGGTTTTCGCCGGATGTCCAGACGGCGAACTGATTGAATTGGAAATAGACGACATTGAACTTGCAATCTGTTAATCGGTTTGATACGATAGACACTCACGA
>Ga0233412_10000086_pt1 | contig 49877 bp, 47 predicted proteins | sample Na_anoxic_4_MG_FD_180667 | JGI IMG/M metagenome (GOLD analysis project Ga0233412, IMG submission 180667) | Seawater microbial communities from Saanich Inlet, British Columbia, Canada - Na_anoxic_4_MG | ecosystem: Environmental > Aquatic > Marine > Inlet | place: Canada: British Columbia... | reverse complement strand
TTCAGATGAATTATTGCCATCTTTTTAGAAATAGCGGCCAACCATCAAGACAATGGAGTTGACGCCCCGGTTTTGACTGTTTAATCCGGCGTTTGACATGTGCTGTAATCTAAGCGTGGTAAAAAATGTGGGACCGGAATCCATTTTAAAATCGGTACCAATTCCGATCTGGGGGTTAAAATTGAAACGGGATCCCTGGATTCTCCCTTTGTCTTCCACTTGAAAGTCGGTGAATATAACGCCGATACCACCTTCGATAAAGGGGTTCAATCTAAGATTTGATAAAAATTCCAGATAATACAGGGCCATCATATCGACAGAAATCATGGCGCGGTTATTAGGGGCTGTCGTCATGCCTGCAGTGCATTCTACCTTAAAACGTAAAGGATCCGGTGCCCAGTGGCGCCAGACCCGATCATAATCCCACATAATAAAACCGGATAACCGGACGAAACGGATATCACTTTCCGGGTTAAATACACTTCCCAAAACCGCGGCCAAGCCATAGCGGGTCGGGATATCAACCTGTGTGGTGTCTTCGGACAGGGCAATTTCCGAATTACTTAAAAAGATTAAAAAAACCGCAAGACATAAAAGATATTTAAGGAAGTTAAAATGCAACATGTTGATTTTGATGGATAGCGGATGTCATTTTGCGCCTGCATTTTTTGCAAATTCTGTATTTACAAATCTGTCCAGATCAATAAGACTTGTCATGATCTTCATTTCATCCATCATATATTTTTGGATTGTATCAAGGTCTTCTTTTACAGGGAACAGTTCTCCTGTTGTAATACGATCCGGCGGCTGGGTTAAAACCTTTTTTATTATCTCTTTATCCTGGGACAAAAAATCACTGCCGATGATTGAAGCCGGCCCGGGCTGAGATTCAATGGCAAATCCTGATTTCACAAAGATATTGCATATTTCCTGGATTGCTTCCGGATGTTTTTCAATAATCTCCGACTGCATGACAAAGACACAACAGGGATGACCCGGCCACAAGTCTTTTGACAGAGAAAATTCCTCACCATGTCCCTGGGCAATGACCTGGGATGCAAAGGGTTCTGCCACAATAAATCCGCCGATTATACCTTCATCATCAAATTCCATGGCTTCGGGCATCTGGAATGGTGCCACGACTTCAAGGGTCACATCAATATCTTTTTCTGTCGCCCGTCCCGGCTTCAGGCCTTTTTCCGAGAGAAGTTTGTGGAACAGCATATTATGAATGGACAACTGATATGGTATCAGGACGGTTTTACCGGCAAAATCTTCAATTTTCTCAATATTGGCTTTTTTATTTTTTACAAGGACACTTCCGGATTTATGGGCAAAAAGCAGTAATTTTATATCTACCTCAGCCTTGAATAAATCCATGGCAGTCGGCGCGAGGACCAGGGCACCATCAAGTGCTTTGGCAGAAAGAGCATCTGCAATCTCATTCCACCCGATTTTTACGACAGGTTCAAGCGTGCAGTGCTCAAATTTTTCCAACCCTTTTTTTAATGAGAGATCACTAATACCAAGGATAAGATGATCTGTTATTTTAAGATAACCAATCTTTATTGCAGGTTTTTCCGCCATCAGGATACCTCCGAATAATAAGCGTAAATCAAGCCAATCATCGCTATTATCTTATGCGCAACTTTATTTTAAAGTCAATAACAAATGCTAATTATAAGTCTTTCGTAAATAATATATCACATATTATTCCCATAAAGTAAAGTGTTAGGTTGAGTAAAATGGGCCGCCAGCTCGATTATTTGAGACCCCGAAAGATCTAATTACCGTGAATTAGACACTTAGTGATATTATTCCACTGATCACTTGTTACCCAGGAATATTTTTCTTTAAAAAGTGTGTCACTTCTGTAAGCCTTCTGGTCTCTATCACGCTTGAGAAACTTTTTAAATTGCCCGGGTCCGCCATTATACATAGCATAAATAACTCCCACAAATTTCGAGTCTGTAAAAGGATCAATTTGATCAATTTTTCTTAAGGCATACCTTTTAATATAGAGATCAAGGATTTCGCAACCTGCCATCATATTATATCTGATATTCCAACGCAAATGATTCATATGATAAATACCACGCCACACACGCTCATTAATCTGCATGAGCCCAACAGAGCTGCCATTGTAGGAACGAAGGTAAGTCAAACGGTCTTTCTTGATTATAAACTGGCGAAAACAACTTTCCTGCCACGCCGTTGATAGAACAATCTGCTGGTAAATCCGGTGATATCTTTTAGAAAGCCCGCCTTTTTCCAAAGCATTTAAAGCTGAATTATTCAGAAGCTCTTTTATTCGCTCAATATATTTATTCAGCCCTTTTTTTGGAACAACCCATTCTCTGATTTGTTTAAGTTTTGGAATTGGTTTTTTTGGTCCTGCCCAGGCCGGTTTAAAAAAAAAGGGGAAAATTACTTTTGATAAATTTCCATTAGTACCGTCCGAATCCTTGTCCTCCATTTTAATTTCTATTTCGTCCCCTTCAAAAAAGGTGCCGGTTGGTTCCATAGCCGGGTCAAGCTCAAGGATACGCCTCAGTTTTTCATTAATGGCAGGTTTATACGAGAGCGTATCAATTTGACTGTTTAACAGACGAGCCAGACGAATCAGACCATTTCGGCTAATTTCAATACCTATACTTGGGCCGATCTTGTCCAGGGCCAACAATGCATCGTACGCAGTAAAAAAAGCAAGATAGTTAGACAGGTTTTTATCGGAATTGTCTCCTAAATACTTTCTTAACACGGGTGATAGTTGCTGCCATACACTGACGAATTGTTCCCGAACAAAATCATTTCTCATGTTTATTCCCGATAATTCTTCGACAAATCGATGCCGTGTCTCTAACAGTAAATTTACCAATAGCCTGCGATCCTCCTCGGAAATCGGTTCGCCGGTCAAAGCAGTTATCATCTGAACAAGGAGTGAATCCCATATTTCCCAGATATGAATAAAACCTTCCAATTCCTGCGGGGAAATAGTTTCAGAGTCAATTTGCCTATCTTCTATTGTCTCAACATCGGCGAGAATATTTATTTTCAATGCCTTAGAAGTTGTGTGGATTATTCCAGGGCGCATGCTGTCGAGCATTTTTTTGGTGTTTTGCCTCGTTTTTTCAGCAAACATAGGCAGCAAACAGGATTTCACATCTGATATTGGCGGACTGAGATCAATCGTAATGTTATTTAGATAATCATAGACATATGATTTAACAAAGTGCCAGATAATACCGGCAATCTTTGCTGGTTGATGATCTTTGTCATAAACAAACGAATCAACTGTTTTAAAAGACAACAGCCACTTTTTATTATCAATTTCAGGTCTTTGACATAAAACAAGGTAGCCTTCCCAGGCAATGGGCATCATACATTTACCTCCAAAAGGGATACCAGACCGGAGGTTGATTTTTGTCTCAAAACGAACAAGAGAATCACTTCCTGATAATTTTGGTTCAGAGACAGTAATATTGGTGCATCCCTCATATTCATCGAGTAAAACAGCTGTCTGTCCTTGATCTGAAAACGCAGAATCAATTATCAAAGATCTAAGAAGTGGATAATCCAAAGTTAAAGGTAGAGGAATGGTTTCTGCAAATACACAAACAGGCAGACAAAAACCAAGAATTTTAATCAGAATTAAGCCACGAAATAATCTTTTAAATCTTGCTTTTTTCATAAGCTGTTACTCACTTTCCTTGGGCGCCACACTCCTTTGTTTTCTGGTTAACCAACTTCCAGCAAATCATTTCTCTGGTCTCAATTCAAATAATCATAGCATTTTTATCCCCTCTTGAACATTTATATTATGGATATTATGCAGATTTTTGCATCAGGCAAGAGGGTTTATGGGATTTGAAGTCCAGCCTCTTGAGGTATGCAACTATAGGGTTCAGTGGAGTCAGAAGAGATGGGTTCAAGGGGTAGGTCTATATAGGGGAAGGTGATAGGGAGAAATTCCCTGATTTCGATGTCTTTCGATCAAAATAGTTCTTGAAATTATACTACCAGATCCAGTTGCTGTATTGTACCTGGTATACCATTTTCTTGTAAAAAAACACCTGTATTACTGATTTGGCCCCTTAGTTCGTTACTATTTCCTTTAAGGTCAAAATTTGAAGACAAATTTCCGAGATAAATTGCTCCAACTCCTTTATCTTTCAGACTGTTCAATGATGAATTATGCTGTTCATCAATTGACCAGACAGAGAGTTGGTCGAATACAGGGTCATTCTCGTCGATCCAGTTGTTTGTATCTTTATCATATGCAGACAGTTCAACAAAACCGTCACCTGTATGAGGGCCAAAAAGTTCATTCCCATTATTTATAATTCCATCTTTATTCAAATCCAATGCTAAAAACCCGCTGCCCGGCCTGATCATTGGAATGTCTTCTTTTACACCATCCGAGTCAAGATCAAAAGAAAAGTTCGTATTTGCCAACTCACAGGCCCTTCCATCAAAGTTTACAATCAGGGGGTCCATCAATACTGCATCTCCCGCTCTAAAATTTAAGCTATGGTGAGAAATGAATTCTCTGCCCATATCAAGACGAAGGGAAAATTTTATCTCTTTTCCATCTGTAGTCTGGATAACTCCAGCTGCTTCGAAAGATACTTCTTCTTTTTCGTAATGAGAGCTGTTATAATTATATGTTATGCCAAATCCTTCCCTTTCTTCCTGAGTTAAATTTTCTGTTTGACCTTTTCCCTGAAGTTCACCGGTTGAATCCTGGTCTTTTTGAAATTCTGAAGCATCGATGATTTTGACATCCTTGCCGGACAAAATTTCTACTAACAGGGCTTTAAGTGTGGTTTTGAAGGAATTAGTTAATTTTGTGTCTATCTCATCAATACAATTGCCAGGGTTGGCCATACAGCTCTTTGCTTTCTCGGATATTGTTACTATATCACTTTGATTATTTTGGTCTGGTGGGCCAATCCAAACTGTAAGGCTCTCTTTTTCTTCATCTTTTTCTGTAAAGGTTCTGGTGGAGGCTAATAGTATGTTTGTATTCTCAATCTTCATATAAAATTCCTTAAATATAATCAGATAGAAATAATACAACTATCAGTAAAGATAGAGATCTATACGATAATATCGATATTCTGGCCAACCCCCAACGATTGAAGCAGTTCAGCTGCTAATTCTTTCTGGAAATCAAGGGCATCGGAGAGAATGGCAACATTCACTTCGGTTTGTAATTGTGCTTCCTTTAGAATCGTTGCGTGACCGGCGATAGATGTAATTCCTGTTGGAGTAACCGCCATTAGAAACACTCCTTTTGAGTCAAAATTCAGTCTCTCTGTTTCTATCGACAGGAATGACGGATTTCATTAATTAAATTATTTGACCATCAGTGAAAAGTGAACTTTAAATCCGGATTTAAGCAGCTTTCATTGTCCTCTCCCTGTATATGTTTTTTGTTCCTTTCAGGATCTCACTTGAAATGTATCCCGGCAACCACGCCAAAAGGCTATAAAAGTCTATAATACCTGCCTTTAAGCCCAGCCTGCCATGTTATTTACACTATATTTTTGTAACGCATTTTGCAGTTTTATGGACAACATTTGTTGTGATATTACTCCGGCAATTAAATACCTCAATATTGTCATTCCGGCGAAAGCCGGAATCCAGGAGGGTACTGGATGCCGGATCAAGTCCGGCATGACTGAGTTAGCCTATTTAGTTGCCAGGTTAATAACAGCGAAATAAGGGGGAAATATAAAAAATAATGAAAATATTGATTATGCATGGTAGATATGAAAGAAATATACATTTTCAGGCCCTACTCAGGTGGACAGACTGAAGGTAGAAGGCTTTTAGGGGCAAATCATGCGCGATCACACAAAACTTAGGGCATTTGAGCGGGCTGACGAGGTAGCAGTTAAGTTTATCGAAGCGTTGGGGTTCTTGCGCAACCAGGATTCATCTTTGCTTGAAACAAAGATTGTCGAAACAGAGAAGATCTTGAATGGTTTAATTCGAACGTTGCGAGATGATTAATATACTTCAGCCTTCAGTCTTCAACCGAGATATCTGAGTAGTTACAACAAGATAAATATGAACTATCAAAATGACAGACGCAGCAGGCTTCGATTTGATCACGGTAATTTATCCGTAAAAGTGAAACGCACCGGAATTTCAGGTATTTTCGGGAAATCTAAAATCGTTAACTGGAAAGATTTTAATAAATACGGTATGGCGTTCGAATCCAGGCACAGGTTCAATCTTGATAGTAAGATTACGCTTCAGCTTTGCATAAAAGACGAAAAGGAATTTAATATCTCAAACATAACAGGCGTTGTTAGAAACATTGGGAAATATTCAGATAATTTTCGCTGTGGTGTGGAGTTTGATTATAATTCCAACGAGTTTATGAAATCAGAAAATGTCAAACAAACATTATTTGAAATTGAACAATTGCTGAACAGCATCCTCCTTCGTTTGGAAAAAAATAATGGCTCACAAATTATGAGGAGAAAATTATGAAGGATATGTCTGCAAAACAACTTGTCACGTTGTTTAAAGAAGCAATAAAAATTCCTCAGTCGGAGTCACTGGGAGGAAGTGCGGAGAGCTTTAAAAGTTACTATAAAATGATTCGGCAGTTTGCTGCAATGGCTGATGTATATCAGTACCTGATACCCGAAGAATATGATGCTTTATCTATTTTGGAACTTGCCGGTTTTATTTCAGATCTGAAGATTGAAGAATTGCAGAAGGTGGCGGGTAGTCTGCCATTCATACTGGACGAAGTCAGTCTGCAAAATGATAAGGCAACATCCTGTTCGGAAGCAGCCCCCGACCCTTTATGGGGGCCTGTTATAGCTATGCTTTCCAAAAACCTTCCGGATGAGACAGACCTTACCATAAGCAGTCAGGATAATCAGGTTTTTGACGCCGCCGCTGACTTATTGAGCAAATACCCTGAGGTTTCTGTTCTTCGGAATCTTGACAAATGGCTGACTTCCTGCCCTGAAAAATACAAAAATGCAATGCTTCTGGTTTCAAAGCTGGCACTTTCCAAAATCTATATTAAGCAGACAGATCATCCTCTCCATGTGTCACTGGTATTTGCCATGTATAATGAGCACAACCGGATTCAGCCTAAAAGGGATAATAATCCCAATGGTGAGGATTTTGTCCGACGTAAGATGGAACAGATGGAATGGCTGTTGAAAGATTCCCATCTCAGTTTCAACATGATTCTTGTTGATGACGGCTGCCCGAAACAGAGCGGGAAGAAAGCACAGGAAATTATTGAGGCAGAGGGGTATGAAAATGCAGAGGTGCTTTATCTTGAAGATGGTATCAGAAGGCAGTCAGTGGTTATCAGAGGATTGGAATCCGTAGATGACAGTCGAAAGGGAGGCTCTGTACAGTATGGCATGTGGAAGGCATTGGAAGATTATTCAGAAAATGACAGGCCACATATGATTGTCTACACAGATGCTGATATGGCGGCACCTGTTAATGAAATCGGACTTTTATTGGAAAAACAGGACGATAAGACAATGGTTACCATTGCATCACGCTATGATCCAGGGAGTATTTGCCGCGGTCCATGGGGGAGGAACGGAAAAGTCCGGGGCCTGACGGAGTTTGACCGTCGAATGGTCGGCTTGCGGGGACTTATATTTTCACAGCTATTTCCGCAAATAGGGAAAATCACAGATACCCAATGTGGACTGAAGGCTTTTAATGCAAAACTTCTAAGGCAGATACTTTTAAAAACCGAGGTAAGGACATTTTCGTTTGATATCGAATTGCTGCTGCTTGCGACATCTGTCGGTACGGCCATAGCTTCTGCTCCGATTTATTGGCATGACAGCATTGCTGAATCCAGCTTTTGGGGAAACGATAATAATACTTAAATAGTTCCACCCAAGACCTATGCCTGTCCGTCATTCTGCACAGCATTAATTAAGGGGCTAATTGATGGACACTGATTACGGATTAGTTCAGTTCGGGACCGAAAGTGTTTACAGCCCTGCTTTTTCTTGCATGAAAGCGGGTGCTGTGATAGAAAAGATCGTCCATTAGACTTGAGAGAGAATTTATGACTATTCAGAACTATGATATTTTCATTCAAACTACTGGAAAGACTGATATTATCGATATTACAGCCCAAGTGTACAAAGAGGTAAAAAAATCGTCTACTAAAAACGGCACTGTCAATCTCTTTGTTCCGGGCTCCACAGCAGCTCTTTCAACCATTGAATTTGAGACCGGAGTTATTAATGACTTGAAAAATGCTATAGATAGGATTGCTCCGGAAAATATATATTACGAACATAATGAAAGGTGGGGAGACGGGAATGGTTATTCCCATGTACGCGCGGCCCTGCTTGGGGCATCGCTTAATATTCCTGTTATAGAGGGCAGAATGACCCTGGGGACCTGGCAGCAGATTGTCCTGCTTGATTTTGATAACAGGTCTCGTGAACGCCATATTATTGTTCAGATATCAGGAGAATAGGATCTAGTCTGGATGAACCGGAAAAGTTGAAAATGAACTAAAGTTTGAAATGATCTAAAGCCATCCCTGATGCGGTCAGGCAATAAGTTTGTGTGGCATATGGGCCATTCCTGCTCTGAGTTTTAGGGATAGAAGATTTGTGACCGGCCTGATAATCATATAAAGGGCCCAGGGTTAGTGAAGTTAAATAAAGGTTCGCATTTAGCGGGGTAAACTTTAAATCATTTTAGGTGCTTCACCTATTAACTTTGCCGGGTTTATTGAGGTTTTTTTTGGATTTGACTAAAAAATTAAGTTTTCCCGGCCATGAATATATGCGTGCCTTGTGCGGAGAGCACAACGCCAATGTAAAGCTGCTCGAAAAAAGAATTGGACTTTCTATTCATGTGCGAGGAAATGTCCTATTGCTTAGAGGTGGAAATTGGGAAGTTGAACTGGCTGATAAGGTATTAAACCAGCTTTATGAACTATTAGAGGCCAATTATCCGCTCTATCTTAATGATGTGGAATATGCTATAAGGATCTTAAGCAGTAATCAATCTGTGAATCTAAAAGAGATATTCAGGGATGAGGTCTATATATCTTCTAAGAAAAAGATTATAACTCCAAAGACTATTAACCAGAAAGTATATATTGACAGTATCAGGAAATTCGATATTGTTTTTGGGATTGGGCCGGCAGGGACAGGTAAGACCTACCTTGCTATGGCTATGGCAGTCTCTTCACTCATAAAAAAAGAGATAAACCGTGTTGTCCTGGCAAGACCGGCAGTTGAGGCTGGGGAACGATTGGGTTTTTTACCCGGAGACCTTTATGAAAAAGTGAATCCTTACCTCAGGCCTTTGTATGACGCACTGCACGACATGATGGATTTTGAAAATGCATCCCGTCTGCTTGATCAAGGCATAATCGAAGTGGCCCCTCTTGCATTTATGAGGGGGAGGACATTAAATGATTCTTTCGTGATCCTGGATGAGGCTCAGAATGTTACTCCTGAGCAGATGAAAATGTTTTTAACCCGCCTTGGTTTTGGTTCAAAAACTGTCATTACAGGGGATGTGACCCAAACAGATTTGCCAAATGGAAAAGTTTCCGGGCTTATTGAAGCGAAAGAAATTTTAAGTGATGTCAAGGGCATACAATTTGCTTATTTCTCGAGAGAGGATGTTGTTAGACACCCATTGGTCCAGGAAATTATAGATGCATACGAGAAATTGGATAGCAGGAAGCCCTCTGGCAGAGTACAATAAGGATTAAAGATAATCTTTACTATGACCATGAACAAGGTAGATAAGAAAAAATCAAAAGCCCTCAGAAAAAGCAAAGCCGCTAAACGGGTAGAGGGGGATATATTATTGAAAACCAAAAAGGCGGAACGAATATCTATCTGGTTCAGTCCTGAGGTAAAGAAATGGTATATATTACTCGGCTTGAGTATTATTATCTCAGTCTTTCTGTTCCCTAATTTCCTGACTTATCACAAGACTTATGAGCTTGGAGATGTAGCTGATCGCGGCATCAAGGCCTCACGTGAATTTCTTATTGAAAATAATGAGTTGACAGAAAAAAACCGGCAAGAAGCAGCTAAGTCCGTTCTTTCTGTCTATGACTTTGATCCAACCGGCGGAAATGTTGTTTCCAGAATAAAGGACGCCTTTGCTGCGGTGAAGGGGTATGAAAATCTACCAGTAGCGGATGAGAAAGTCTCTAAGGACCAATTAACAGATATTGATTCTTTAAAAATGAAATTTTTTGATATTTTAGTTATTCCTCCTGATGAGAAGATCTTTAATACACTTTTGAAAAAGGGTTTTTCCGAAGAGATAGAAGAAGCAACAATCAATCTTGTTACTCAGACTATGAACAGTGGGATTGTCGGCAATAAAACAATCTTAATGAGCAATAGCAAGAAGGGAATTATTCTACACAATATTCACACGGGCGAAGAAGTTACCATTACCGATTTAAATCATTTTTATGACATGAAAACGGCAAAGGGTTTTATAAACAATAAAATTAAGGCATTAAGTAAATTATTACACTCTAAGGAGCTGGCAAGAATATCATTGAAACTTGCTGCTGCACTTATCAAGCCAAATCTCACATTAAATATAAGAGAAACCGAATTAAGAAAAGGTCTTGCGGGGGAATCTGTTAAGCCTTTTTATTTCAAGGTGAAGAGTGGTGAAATGATCGTGAGAGAAGGAGAAAGAATATCCCCTGAACATCTCCTTAAATTATCAGAGCAAAATAAACTTCTTAAACACAATGAAATGCATAGTCAGGCTCTTGCCATGGCTATACTGATTGGTTTTCTCATTTCGGCTATGTATGTTGCTGGATTAATGAGAGGCCGATTATCCAGGGTGGGAGTAAAGGATATTCTCTTTTTTGCGGTTACTCTTTTGATCATTTTCTTTTTAATACTGGTTTCAAATTTTATATCTGAGGAAACCGCACGAGGTTTTACCTATGTTACCTCGAGGGCACTGCTTTTTGGTATACCGGTAGCAAGTGGTGCAATGCTTGTTGCAATTTTTCATGGTATAGGTGTAGCTGCCAGTTTTTCTCTTATTGTTTCCGTTCTTACGTCCCTTGTTGTAGGGGACAGCGTGGAATACTTTATTTATTTCTTTATCAGCTCATTGGTGGCGGCATATGGAGTAAGGCACTGCAGAGATAGAGGTGTTTTTATAAAGACTGGACTTAAGGTAAGTTTGACCAACATGGTCCTGGCACTTTCGATACATGCCTTGTATGGTTCATTATTTTCCATTGAGGCCTTGATTGTCTGTGCAGCCGCTTTTATTGGCGGGATATTCGTTGGGATTATTGCAGCCGGTATTATGCCATTGATCGAAATGTCCTTTGGCTATACATCAGATATTAAACTGCTTGAATTGGCCAACCTGGATGATCCTCTCCTGCGGGAGCTTATGGTTCAATGTCCGGGGTCTTATCATCATAGTGTCATCGTAAGTAATATGGTAGAAGCAACTGCTGAAGCTATTGATGCTAACTCCCTGCTTGCCAAGGTTGCTGCCTATTATCATGACGTAGGGAAGATGCGGAAACCCCTATACTTTATCGAGAATCAAATGAGTCGCGAGAATAAGCATGAAAAACTGGCCCCATCCATGAGCAGCCTGATTCTTATATCGCATGTCAAAGACGGCGTCGAGTTGGCAAAAAAGCAAAAATTAGGCAGTGAGATAATTGATATTATCAGACAACATCATGGGACAAGTTTAATCTCATATTTTTATGAGAAGGCTAAAGAACAAAATGAAAAGAAAGGCGTCAAGTCTTTAAATGTCGAAAAGGAACAACGTGGAAAGAAAGGCGTCAGATCCATAAACATTGAAGAAAAAGATTTCCGTTATCCTGGCCCTAAACCTCAAACTAAGGAGGCTGGACTTATCATGCTGGCAGATGTTGTGGAGGCTGCTTCAAGAACACTTGCTGATCCCACAGTTGCGCGTATTCAAGGAATGGTTCAGAAGATAATAAACAAGATATTTTCCGACGGACAGCTTGATGAGTGTGAGCTTACGCTAAAAGATCTCAATGAGATCGCAAAGAGTTTCAATAAAACATTAAGCGGGATTTTTCATTCACGAATTGAATATCCTGAGTCGGTGGCGAGAACCGGAGCGGTAAAAAAAGGAGAGAATGGAAATACTGATCAAATATCAAAAGGCTATTCACGGTCTAAAAAACCGGATGATAAGGAAGAAGCTGGAGAGAGTCTTAAAAGACTTGGATTGTCATGACAGGGAGTTGAGCATTTTATTTACTGATGACGAACAGATAGCCCAGTTGAATGAGCAATATCTTGGGAGAAAAAAACCTACTAATGTACTATCATTTCCGATGGATGATTTGCCTGCGAATAACCTGGAATTAGGGGTGGTAACGCAGGACCTTGAATCAGTTATGTTGGGAGATATTGTCATCTCTGTGGATACTGCCTTACGGGAAGCAGAGAAGTCTGGGGAATCATTTGGGTATACAATTGATCGCTTGCTGGTACATGGGATCTTACACATCTTAGGCTATAATCATGAGAAATCTGCTGTAGAAGCAAGACTGATGGAAAAAGAAGAAAAAAGACTTATGAAACTCGTTAGGGAGGATTAAAATATGGCACGTTTATCGGTTAACATAGATCATGTGGCAACGGTGCGCCAGGCAAGAGGGATTAATGAGCCTGATCCTGTCTTAGCAGCCGGTCTCGCAGAGCTGGTTGGTGCAGAAGGAATTATCTGTCATCTTAGGGAAGACAGACGTCACATTAATGATAGGGACCTTATGGTTTTACACCAAACCATAAAGACAAAATTGAACATGGAGATGGCCGGTGTGGAAGAAATGATTAAGATTGCATTGAAAACCAAGCCTGATCTGGTAACCCTGGTCCCTGAAAAAAGGGAGGAACTTACAACGGAAGGCGGGCTTGATGTTTATGCTCAACAGGATCGTTACAAAAGTGTGGCAGAGCGTATGCAGGGGGCAGGTATTGAGGTTAGCTTCTTTGTGGATCCGGATTTGGATCAGATTAATGCCTCCAAGCAATGTGGCGGAGATATTGTGGAGATTCACACAGGCGATTATTCTGAAGCAGAATCAGAAGCAGAAGCAGACAAACGGTTTGAACGTATTGTGACTGCAGTGGATTTAGCCGCTGATTTAGGGCTATCCGTTAGTGCCGGGCATGGACTTAATTATGTGAATATCAAGCGGTTTAAGGCCTTGCCCAAAATTGAGGAATACAGCATAGGGCATAGTATTGTAGCGAGGGCGGTGTTGGTTGGTTTTGAAAGGGCTGTGCGCGAAATGGTCGAATTAGTAAAGGATTTTTAATTGAAAAAGCATGTTTGGCTCTTTTAGGAAATTCAAAACTTACTAAAATGATTTATGGAATCGGTGTAGATATTGTCAGCATTGTTAGAATTGAGAATGTAATAAAGAGATGGGATGATAGATTTATTAGCAGAGTGTTTACACCTGATGAAACTGAAATATGCTATGGCAGAGCATCTTATTCTTCTGCCTTTGCTCTTCGTTTTGCTGCAAAAGAGGCCTTTTCTAAGGCATTGGGTTTTGGAATAAAGGAGGGCCTTAAATGGCGGGAAATAGAGGTGTTCAATTATCAGAGCGGTAAGCCGGGCTTGAAACTTCATGGAACATCATTGGAAATCTGCCGTGAAAAAGATATTGCTGGTATTCATCTGAGTCTTTCGGATGAAGTTGAATATGGTATTGCCATGGTTGTACTTGAAAAACGAGATATGGTTGAAAGAGGTTAAAGTGATATGTTTAATGCAAGTGATATTATGACAACCGGGATTATCACTGTTAAAAAAGATACCAGTCTTAAAGTATTAGCCAGGATATTATATGAAAACCACATAAATGGTGTGCCTGTTTTAGATGATGACGGTCTGCTTATCGGGATTATCTGTGAGAGTGATCTGATTCGAAAAGACAGGAAGTTGCATATTCCCACAGTTGTAGCAATATTTGATGGAGTGTTCTATCTTGAAAGACCCAATAATTTTGAAAAAGAGATTCAGAGAATCAATGCGACTATTGTAGAAGATCTTTATACGAAAGAAGTTGTTACGATTGATGAAAGGACGACAATTGATGAAATTGCTACACTAATGACCCAAAAAAAGATCTATACTATCCCTGTCATGGATGGTAATCACCTTGTAGGAATTATCGGTAAGGCTGATCTGATTAGGACAATTACGCATTGAAAGAGAAATGTATTACTCAACATTCAGTTTCGGATCATGAAACAACCAGCCTGGGGCAGAAAATAGGAACACTTCTTGAAGCAGGTGATGTAGTAGGGCTGGTGGGAGAACTGGGGAGCGGCAAGACCTGGTTTGCCAAGGGGCTGGCTCTTGGCTTAGGGGTCTCCCCGGATACAATTATCACAAGCCCTTCTTTTACTCTTATTAATGAGTATGAAGGTAGATTCAGGTTTTTTCATATGGATGTCTACCGACTTGAGGGCCTTTCTGATCTTTTATCGGCGGGACTTGATGAGTACTTTTATAAAGATGGCGTCGTGGCCATGGAATGGGCTGATCGCTGGCCTGAAATTTTGCCAAGCCGGTGGCTGAAGGTTGAATTGATTATCATGGATGATATCTCTCGAAATATTTTGTTGTCCGGTTCTCATCCTCGGGCTGTCGGGATTATGAAACAGGTATTCGAAACAGAAAATTATGTATTGGAAAGTTAAGCTATGGCATTGATTGTTCAGAAGTATGGGGGAACTTCGGTAGGCAGCATTGAAAAAATAAAGGCTGTTGCCGAAAAGGTTATTGAGCTACACCGACATGGGAATCAAATTGTAGTTGTTCTATCTGCTATGGCGGGTCGGACTGATGGCCTGATCCAACTGGCAAAGGAGGTATCTGATACTCCGGATCCCAGAGAACTTGATGTACTTATGGCCACAGGGGAACAGGTAAGTGTTGCCCTGTTAGCTATGGCTATTAAATCGATGGGTTATGATGCCCGTTCTTTTCTTGGTTTCCAGGTAGTTATTCGTACAAGCAATTTATTTGGAAAGGCGAGAATTAACGATATTGAGGCCGGCCAGATTAATGAAGAATTAATGAATAACCGAATTGTAGTAGTGGCCGGGTTCCAGGGCCTTGATGATCAAGGTGATATCACTACATTAGGCAGGGGTGGGTCTGATACCACTGCTGTTGCCTTAGCAGCAATTCTCAAGGCTGATATTTGCGAAATCTTTACAGATGTAGATGGAATTTATACTACCGATCCTAACATTTGTCCTAAAGCTAAGAAGCTGGATATTATCTCGTATGATGAAATGCTTGAGATGGCCAGCCAGGGCGCAAAGGTATTGGAAACTCGTTCTGTTGAATTCGCAAAAAAATTTAACGTTGCAGTCCATGTAAGATCAACTTTTGTCAAAGAAAGGGGTACTATGGTGGTTGCTGAAACGAAAGATATGGAGAAGGTGTTGGTAGCAGGAGTTACGTTTAATAAGAATGAGGCCAGGATAACTATTAAAAAAGTTCCGGATCAACCAGGAATTGCATTTAAAATATTTGATCCTGTTTTCAAGTCCGGCACAATAGTAGATATGATTGTTCAAAATACAAGTGAAGACGGCCTGACTGATTTGACATTCACAGTGCCGAAGACGGACTTTTATGACACAATGAAGGTGATGAGTGATGTAGCGAATAAAATCGGAGCAGAAAAAATCTTAGGTGACGAAAATATTTCAAAGGTTTCAATTATAGGCGTAGGAATGAGAAGTCATGCAGGTGTAGCACAAAAGATGTTTGGGGCTCTGGCAAAAGAAAATATTAACATTAGTATGATAAGCACGTCTGAGATAAAAGTGTCCTGTATCATAGAGGAGAAATATACCGAACTTGCTGTGCGTGTCCTTAATAATGTCTTTGAGTTGGATGATGAGCAAAAACAATGATAATATAGGGGCACTATTTTTACTGCTTCTTTTCATCCTTTCCGTCCCTGTACTCAAAGGTATTTTCAGCCCGCCCGAATTTAGTAAAAACCCTTGTAATAAAAAAGTATTCGTTGAGATATCAGGAGACGTTGCTCACCCTGGTGTTTATGGTTTTTGCCGATTACCTGATTTGAAAGACTTGTTTGATAGAGCTGGAGGACTTATTTGTCAAGCTGAAAAAGATCTACCATTCAAACATATTTTTATCCATTCCGGAACATGTGTCGATGTTAGAAGCGATGGAAAAGAATCCTATGTCTTTAATGGTGAAATGTTGGCTTTTTATAGAATTACGCTTGGAATACCCCTTTCAATTAACAGGGAAACAGGAGATGGATTAACAGCGGTTCCAGGAATCAGTACCAGGATTGCCAATGCTATTATTCTCGAGCGGACCAAAAGGGGCGGTTTTAAGAGGATGAATGAAATCTTATCTATTAAGGGCATTGGTCCTGCATTGTATAAAAAACTGAACTATTACCTTGCTATATAGGGGCTCAAGAAAGAGGCCTTTTATGAGAAAGAACCGAAAAATTCCAGACTGGTTGATTGGGTTGATGGTGACCATATTCTTTTTGTATATCACCTCAACGGGTATCATTGGTTTAATGGATAACATTGAGATGAAATCCTTTGATTTTAGGGCAGGGATTACTGCGTCCAAAGAAAGAAACCCTAATATTGAACTTGTGGTGATAACGGAAGATGACCTCTCAAAATTTGGGAGCTTTCCATGGCCGAGGCATATACTTGCTCAGGCCATTCAGAACCTTGCGCTTGCCGGTGCAAAAGTGATTGGTTTAAATATACCGTTTGCCGGTCCGGAAAAAAGTCCTGGCCTAAAGGCTATCAAGGATTTAAAGAAAAGCTATGAAATATCCGGACTTAACCGGGAAGGTGCAGGGGTAGACTTTTATAAGAAACTATCAAAGGCTGCAGATAGTCTGGATAATGACGCCAGGTTATATAACTCTCTTAAAAAGGCAGGGAATGTGGTTCTGCCTGTTTCATTTGATAATAAAGGCCACGATCAAAAGGTCCCGGATTTTATTTCCAAGCATTCACTAAATCAAATAAAGAGGCTTGAACAGGAACCGGATAAATCTCCCCTCATTTCATTTTCAAAATTAGACTCTATTATACCTTCGTTTGCGGAAGTCGCTGCCGGCATAGGCCATATGAATCTCTTCCCTGATCAGGATGGATATATCAGAAGTCAAGTCCATATAGTTGATTATTTGCAGAATACATGTTTTCCTTCTTTCCCTCTGGCGCTTGTTAAGTTATTTAAAGGCCTGAAAAATCAAGATATTACAGTGATATTGGATGAAGGGGTCGAGCTAAAATTAAGTCCTTCTTCGACTATTAAGGTGCCTGCAAATTCACAAATGAAGACGATGATTGATTGGGACAGGGGCCCTGACGTAACATTCCACCAGACCCCCTTCTCAAAGGTATTGAAAAATAATGTTGAAACAAGCCTGTATAGGGATAAAATTGTAATTATCGGTCCTACCGCTCGTGTGCTTGCAGATCGATTTTCTACACCTGTTTCAGAGAATCTGCCGGGGATTGAAATAGTAGCAAATTCTGTGGCCAATATCCTGAGCCAGGACTTTATTTTGCGACCCCAATGGGCACCTCATATAGAGTTGGCAATCTTGGTCTTTTTTGGTCTTTTTATCTCTTTCATTTTCCCGAAGTTAGGGGCTGGAACGGGTTTTGTGGTTACATTAGGACTTTTAATCGCCTGTTCAGTAGCCGGCACAGCTCTTTTTTATTATTCAAACATCTGGTTAAAGATTACGCCGCCAATATTGCTTCTGATTGTCGGATATATATTGATTGTTATCAAACGTCTTTTGTTTATAGATAAAACGAAAAGAAAGGATAGTGAAGATGGCATAATCAAGATTAAAGATGATGATGGATCCGGGTTTTCCGGAGATATTAAACCCGTGCTTGAAGAGACCGGCACCAAGTTCAGCCTTGGGCAGTATGAAGTAGTGGAGGAGATAGGGCGGGGCCCTATGGGCGTGGTTTATAAGGCTTTCGACCCTGAGTTCAACCGAAGTGTGGCTATCAAAACCGTGAAACTGTCCGAATTTGACCAGGATATTGTGAGTGAAATCAGGGATCGATTTTTTCGTGAAGTGGAATCTGCCCGTTTATTGTCCCATCAAAATATAGTTAAGATCTATAACTGCGGAGAGACAAACAACCTGTTTTATATTGTCATGGAATACCTGAAAGGATGTGGTTTAGAGCGGTATGCTGAGAAAGGGCATCTTCTCCCGCTTAGAGAAATTCTTAGTATCATTGGTCGTGTAGCAGATGCCTTAGGCTATGCCCACAGTAAAAATATTGTTCATCAGGATATTAAGCCTGCTAATATAATAAGAGTCAAGGAAACCAATGATGTGAAGGTGTTGGATTTTGGAATTGTTCAGACTCCGTCTTATATGTCTCCTGAGCAGGTGTCTGGTAAAAAGGTGGATGGTCGTTCGGATATCTTCTCACTTGGAATAGTGCTTTTTGAGATGTTGACGGGAGAAAAACCTTTTTCAGGAGAAGATATGACTTCTTTGATGTTTAGGATTTCAAAAGAAAAACATCGCTCACTCAGGACTATTAACCCAAAGATTCCTGACGTTATTGAGAAAATAGTTGATAAAGCCCTTGAAAAGGATTTAGACAAGCGTTACCAGAGAGCAGATCAAATGGGCATTCATCTCAAAAAAGTGGTTGCCAAGATTGATGAGATTAGGGCCAGAAAAAAGGCCGGGATGAGCACTTAGGGTTTCTTTGAATGATTGTTTTAGGAATAGATACTTCTTGTGATGACACTTCTGCCGGGATAGTCGAAAACGGACAGTGTGCTTTGTCCAATGTGGTTCATTCTCAGATCAAACTTCATCACCCTCATGGTGGTGTTGTTCCAGAGCTTGCTTCGAGAGAACACCTTCGGAATATCATGCCTGTGGTTAAGGAATCCTTATCAAGAGCCAATGTTCGAATGAATGAGTTGGACGGTATTGCTGTAACTGTTGGGCCGGGTTTGGTGGGATCTCTTCTGGTAGGTCTGTACTATGCCAAAGGCATGTCTTATGTTCATAACATTCCTCTGGTTGCAACGAATCATTTGGAAGGCCATATCCTTTCTATTTTCTTGGAGAAAGAATTTCCTCTGTTTCCTTTTGTGGCCCTGACTGTCTCGGGAGGGCATACGAGTTTGTATCATGTGAAAGGATACGGACAGTATACCCAAATAGGTCAAACCCTTGACGATGCTGCCGGGGAAGCATTCGATAAGGTAGCTAAAATATTAGGGTTAGGTTATCCTGGAGGTGTGGCTATTGAAAAGCTGGCGCTGGAGGGTTATGGAAACAGAATTAAATTTCCAAGAGCGTATCTGTCAAATGATTCCCTTGATTTCAGCTTCAGCGGCTTGAAGACCGCCGTGTCTTTATATGTCAAGAAATGGTATGATAACCAAATAGAAAGTCGAAAAGTAACATTTGCCGATATTGCAGCTTCATTTCAGGAGTCAGTCGTTGATGTGCTTGTTAGTAAAGTGATGAAGGCAAGGAAAAAAATGAATGTTAAATCTATAATGATTGCCGGCGGCGTTGCCTGCAATAATAGATTGCGAAACAAATTGGTGGAGGCAGCATCAAGCGAGGGCATACAAATATTTTTCCCCCGCCTTGAGTATTGTACAGATAATGGGGCCATGATTGCAGCTGCAGGTTATCACAGGCTTTTGCATGGGGAAAAGTGTGATTTTACTGTGGATGTGAGATCCAAGTACCCTATTCAGGATCTTTCTCCTGTTATTCCCTGTCAGCATCAATCTAAATCAAAAAGTTATTCCCAGGTCTAATAAGCAATGGGGATCGGTCTGGCTCAGGGGAGTTAGTCCTGTGTCTGTGAATATACTATTTTTAAAGTATTAAATTGTTACAAACTATTATCCTGGAATCTACGGATGGACTCCAGGTATTTGGATGAAAAGCCTTGAAGTTCCAAAGACAGATCAAATATTACTATCTAAGATTCATCAGGTTGAGGGGTGAACCCCATGAACTGGCCCTCGGAATGGCCTTTGGGGTTTTTACAGGTATGATGCCCATCGTGCCGTTCCAGACCGCCTTGGCAGTCATTTTATCCCTTTTCTTTAAAGGAAGCAAGATAACGGCTGCCCTGGGTACCTGGATCAGTAACCCGCTTAACTGGTATTTTGTATACTACTACAACTACAAATTGGGTTCTTTCATATTAGGGCTTCCAAAAAACAATACGATCTTTTCATCTATAATGACTTCTATTCAAAGTGGTGAAGAGTCAATGGTTATTGTGGAGAAAATGATTGGGGCTGGAGGTGTTGTCCTTGCTGTATTTCTACTTGGAGGACTGGTTATGGGAATTGGTTTTGCCGTCCCATGCTATTTTGTATTTCTGCATTTATTTAAATATATAAGGGTCTGGAGGAAGTCAAGAAAGGGGATCATGAATTGAAGTGTACCAGAGCAGTAAATACAGAGTCTGCCGGACATTACAAGCCTTCGGCTGCTGCAGGTATGCCAAAATTTCGGCCAAAAAAAAGGCTGGGTCAGCATTTCTTGGTTGATCCCGGGATCGTAAACAAAATTATTTCTCATGCAGGATTTCAGGTTTCTGATTATGTCCTGGAAATTGGCCCTGGTAAAGGTGAACTTACTTTCCCGCTTGCAGGATCAGTTGGACATGTTATTGCGGTTGAAAAAGATGCACATTTAACCTGTTTGCTCAAAGAGAAACTTTCTAAGGCAGGAATAAAAAATGTAACTGTTGTAAACCATGATATCCTCACATTTGATTTCAATAAAATAGAATCTTCTTTAAAGTTCCAGGTTATTGGAAACTTGCCCTATAATATCTCCTCACCTTTTTTGGGGAAACTGATAGAAAATCGAAACCTGGTAGGCAGGGCTATACTGATGTTTCAGGAAGAAGTTGCTGAAAGGATAACGGCTTCTCCCGGCGGGAAGATATATGGTGCCCTGACCCTGGTAATTCAGTATTATGCACAGTCTACGTCTTTGTTTAAGGTACCAAAGGAATCATTTTATCCCAGGCCAAAGGTTGATTCAATGGTTGTGGAACTGGATTTTAAACGTCCTTATCCGAGACCGGCATCAGATGAATTTATCTTTAAAAAAATGGTGAAAGCTGCCTTTGCCCATCGGCGAAAAACACTTTTAAACTCCCTCAAGGGGTCTTTTTCTTTTCTGGATCGAGAGATGATTTTGGATGGGATGGAAAAGTGTTCAATTAATCCTGATGCAAGGGCAGAGGCCCTTGATATGGATGATTTTTTGTGCCTATCCTCAGTTTTCAACAGAAAGGTATTTAAAGATTGACAAAAAAATGCAGGAATAATAAATAATAGTGTTTATCTTAATTTATTCTATTAATAATATTGTATGGAAATAATAGAAACCGTTAAACAGATCCAGAAGAAATCCGAAGCCCTGAAGTTTGAGGGGCATACGATTGCCCTTGTGCCTACAATGGGATTTTTCCATGAGGGTCACTTAGAATTGATGAGAGTCGGAAAGAAACTTGCTGATAAATTAATTATTAGCATCTTTGTGAATCCGACTCAATTTGGCCCTGCTGAGGACTTTGGTGAATATCCAAGAGATATGGACAGTGATCTTGCCGGGGCCCGTGATGTTGGGGTGGATATTGTTTTTTCCCCATCGGTTAGTGAAATGTATCCTGAAGGATTCCAAACCAATGTAGTGGTAGAAAGGGCAACTCAACACCTTTGTGGAATTTCAAGGCCAGTTTATTTCAATGGTGTTACTACTGTGGTTGCCAAATTGTTTAACATGACAATGCCTCATCTTGCTATTTTTGGTCAAAAGGATTATCAGCAGCTGATGGTTATCAACCGTATGGTTACTGACCTTAATATGCCCATTAGAATTGTCCCTGTTCCTACTGTCAGAGAGCCGGATGGACTGGCAATGAGTTCACGTAATAGTTATCTTGATCCGGAAGAAAGGAAATCGGCACTTTGCCTCAAGAAGTCTCTGGATCTGGCTGATAAAATGTTCCAGGGACCAGAGAAAGACGCAGACATTATTAAAAAGGCCATTGTGTCATTGATACAGGACCATCCGTTTACTGATATTGATTATGTTTCACTGTGTGACCCTGAAAATTTTGAGGATATTGAAAAACTTGGAGAAAAAACCCTTTTGGCCCTGGCAGTTCGGATCGGTAAGACCAGATTGATTGATAATTGTCTGCTCCAGGTGAGCTCAAATTAATTTAGCACAATTTAACCATTTAACGAATCACTACTTAACGAAGTTGAAAGGAGATGTATATGAAATCTTCAAATTTTATGTTTACCTCGGAATCAGTTACTGAAGGACATCCTGACAAGGTGGCCGATCAGGTATCTGATCACATTTTGGACAAAATGCTTGAACAGGATAAAAAAGCCCGTGTTGCCTGTGAGACTCTTGTAACCACCGGTATGGCCGTCATTGCTGGAGAGATTACGACATCAGCCTATGCGGATATACCGGAGGTTGTCAGAGAAACAATCAAGGATATCGGTTACAGTAACTCCTCAATGGGTTTTGATTGGGAAACATGTGCGGTGTTATCTACTATTGACAAACAGTCTACGGATATTGCCGTGGGTGTGAATGAAGGGTCAGGTGTCTTTAATGAACAGGGAGCAGGTGATCAGGGCCTGATGTTTGGCTATGCGTGTAAAGATACACCAACCCTGATGCCTATGCCCATTTACCTGGCACACCGGCTGACCAGTCGATTGTCCCATGTCCGAAAATCAGGCCAGCTTCCGTGGCTTAGGCCTGATGGAAAGTCACAGGTGACAGTAGAATATGTAGAAGGCAAACCATCCCGGATTCATACGGTAGTAATTGCGGCTCAGCATAGCCCGGACGTGGATTTTGATACCCTTAGGGATGCAATTATCGAGCATGTGATTATGGATGTGATACCAAAAGAAATGATGGATAAAGACACACAGTTTTTTGTCAATACTACAGGCCGATTTGTCATAGGCGGTCCCTTAGGAGATTGTGGATTAACAGGGCGCAAGATCATTATGGACACCTATGGTGGGTTCGGTTACCATGGTGGAGGCGCTTTTTCAGGAAAAGATCCTTCTAAGGTGGACCGGAGCGCTTCATACATGTGTCGCTATATAGCAAAAAATATCGTAGCTGCCGGACTGGCAGAGAAATGTGAGATACAGATAGCATATACTATCGGTCGGGCCGAGCCTGTTTCTGTAATGGTTGGCGCTTATAGTACAGGCGCAGTCTCCAGTAAGGAGTTGACCGATATTGTAAAAAAGGAATTTGACCTTCGTCCATCCGCTATAATTGAAAGGCTGGACCTGCTTAGGCCGATATATAGAAAGGCCTGTAATTATGGGCACTTTGGCAGGGAATTGCCCGAATTTGTATGGGAAAAGACCGATGTAGCGGATGATCTTAAGAGGGCTGTGAAGTAGGGAACTTAACTGTTGCCCGTCGAAAACTGTTATTTTCCCCTAAAAAAGAGGCGCTATTACTTCGGCAGTTAAATACCTCACTGTCGTCATTCCGGCGTAGGCCGGAATCCAGGAAGGTGGCAGCAAATTAAAATCTCTGGATGCCGGATCAAGTCCGGCATGACGGGATGTGGCTATTTTCGCCGGGTTAATAAGTTGCCCGATTATTATGAGTGTGTGCTAAGGAAGAACTAAGCCCCCTTCGAGGGGGCTTCATCAAACCACGGCTCTCTCGGAGTGGTGGGTAATTAACAACAACTAAATAACGAGGTTATTTCAATGGATTACGATATTAAAGACATCAATCTTGCGGCAAAGGGACGTTTAAGAACAGAGTGGGCTGAGATGAGTATGCCTGTCCTGGCATCAATTAAAGACCGGTTTTTAAAGGAAAAACCCCTTAAGGGCCTCAAACTTTCTGCCTGTCTGCACGTAACAACAGAGACAGCGGGTTTAGCCAAAACACTGAAAGCCGGCGGCGCAGATCTGGTTTTATGTGCGTCTAATCCTCTTTCTACCCAGGACGACGTGGCGGCCTCACTCGTGGCTGATGATGAAATCCCTGTTTTTGCTATTAAAGGGGAAGATCATGAAACTTATTATAGTCACATCCTTTCCGCCTTAAAACACAGGTCGAATTTGACAATGGATGATGGTGCTGATCTGGTCAGCTCCATTCATTTTATTGCCTTAGAAAAATGGAATGAACTGGAGTCTACTATCAGAGATTGGAGCCGGAATCTGTCAGATGATGAGAGAAACAGTTTTCTGTCAAATGTCTATGGAGGCACAGAAGAAACTACCACAGGAGTTATCCGTCTCAGGAGTATGGAAAAGGATGAAGTTTTGCGATTTCCTGTCATTTCTGTCAACGATGCGGATACCAAGCACCTCTTTGATAATCGTTACGGGACCGGTCAAAGCACTGTAGATGGTATTATCAGAGCTACCAACCGGCTGTTGGCCGGTAGCACTTTTGTGGTTAGTGGTTACGGCTGGTGTGGCAGGGGTGTGGCCAACCGTGCAAAAGGTCATGGTGCTCATATTATAGTTTGTGAGGTAGATCCTTTAAGGGCCCTTGAGGCAGTAATGGATGGTTATCAAGTTATGAAGATCGCCCAGGCAGCCCCTTTAGGAGACTTTTTTTGTACCTTAACCGGGGACATGAATGTTATCCGAACTGAGCATTTTTTGACTATGAAAAGCGGTGCCATAGTCTCTAACTCAGGGCATTTTGATGTGGAACTGGACCTGCCTGGCCTTTCTGAGGCTTCGGTCGACAGGCGCGTGATTAGGGAATTTGTTGAAGAATTTACACTAAAGGATGGTCGAAGAATATATATCCTGGGTGAAGGTCGGCTTATCAATCTGGCTGCGGCGGAAGGGCATCCATCAAGTGTTATGGATATGAGTTTTGCAAATCAAGCGTTGTCTGCGGAATATTTGGCAAAAAATTATTCAACCATGGGGAAAAAGGTTTATCCGGTCCCGCAGGAGATAGACAAGGACATTGCCCGCTTGAAACTGAGTTCCATGGGCATTGAGATAGATACTCTTACTGAAGAACAGGAAAAGTATCTGTCATCCTGGGAGATGGGGACTTAGTTATTCTACTTTCTTAAGACTTATTTCATCGTCAGTTACCAGAAGATAGGATGTCGGGTATTCAGTCCAGGCCCCAGTATTTACATACCTGATATTGTTATAAATCCTGTCTTCTGGATAGTGAGTATGGCCGCATGTGACTGTTTCGTATCCGTTTTGAACGGCGCAATTAACAGCGTTTATCATTACATTCTTTCGGAGATATTTGTAGAAGAACTCCCATCTTTTTGCATAATTGGCTACGTGTACCGGCCTTGCCCCAAACTTAACCCTCAAATCATGCATGAGCTTGAAAGCCTTTATAAATCCCTGGTTCCTGGGCATGATCTCATCAAAATCATGTCCATGAGCTATTAAAACCTTATCCCCCAAATTATATAAAGGCTTAAAATGTACTTTCCCAAATCCCTCTTGGATATAGCCGTTTTCATGATTTCCCTGCACCCAGACGATTTTCTGTTGATAAGACAACTCTTTGATATTATTTAAAATCCTCTTGTGGGGCTGCGTCAATTTCCCGGAAGGGTTATCGATGATGTCCCCATTAAGGACAAGTTCGTAATCACCGGGAATATCCTGGAGAAAATGTTCGAATTCCTGATATAAAAAAAATCGGGATCCCATATGTAGATCGCTGACAATGATTGCTTTCATTTCTTATCCGTTTCTAACCAAATACTTTGTTCTCAGCTGCTCAGGTTGCCGGATTTACTTCTGATTTCTCCGGTACAATGGCATGCTACTAAATGCAAGTCTTCTTCGGTATCTTGTACAGGTCGTAATGCCGGCTCTTCAACCCTGCAATGTTTTATTGCTACTGGACAACGTGTATGAAAATGACATCCCGATGGTGGATTGGCAGGTGAAGGAACATCTCCAGTAAGAATATTCCTGTTCATTTTTGTAGAAGGATCAGGTATGGGAATTGCGGATATCAATGCACGTGTATATGGGTGAAGGGGGTTCTTATAAAGGACATCCGCATCAGTATATTCAACGATTTTGCCAAGGTACATCACTGCAATATTATCAGAAATGTGTTTGACTACCGCAAGGTCATGGGCAATGAAGAGGTATGCAAGTTTCATCTCCTGCTGAAGCTCTAAAAGCAGATTCAGAATCTGCGACTGAATTGATACATCAAGGGCCGACACAGGCTCATCACAAATGATCATTTTGGGCTTAAGCGCAATAGCCCTTGCAATACCAATTCGCTGACGCTGACCGCCACTGAATTCATGAGGAAAGCGTGTTATGATACTTTCAGGCATTCCGACACGGTTTATAAGATTTTTAACTTCTTTCTTTCGTTTTTCCGCAGAGCCGATACCATGAATAATAAAAGGTTCTTCCAGTATGTCTCCAACGGTTTGCCGGGCATTCAAAGACTCAAAAGGATCCTGAAAGATAATCTGCAAGTTGCGCCGCATTTCTCGCAGTCCCTTTTGGCTGAAGCGGGATATATCTTTTCCTTGAAAAACCACTTCTCCGTCTGTGAAATTGTTGAGTCTTAAGATGCTGTGCCCTACTGTTGTCTTGCCGCACCCTGACTCTCCAACAAGCCCCATTGTTTCGCCGGCCCTGATTTTGAGGGATACGCCATCAACGGCATAGACTGCACCGACCCGACGTCGGAATATGCCCCCGCGAACAGGGAAGTGCATTTTCAGATTTTTAACTTCTAATAGATACTTAGACATGTGCAGTGTTGTTGATTGAGATATTGCGAATTTTTTTATAATAAATAGCAACTGGCAAAGTGATCTTCTCCAACTGATGTTGTTGGTGGTGATGCTGTCTCACATATCGCTTCAACTGCTGGACACCGGTTTTGAAACCGGCATCCTTTGGGCAATTCATAAAGAGTTGGTACCATACCCTTGATGATGTTGAGTTTGGTTTTTCGTGGGTTTTCCAGCCGCGGAATGGACGAAAGGAGCCCTTTTGTATAAGGGTGCCTGGGATTTATAAAAAGCTCATTGACCGGTGCGGTTTCAATCACTTTTCCCGCATACATTACCACAACGTGATCACAAATTTCTGCAATTACTCCAAGGTCATGTGTAATATAAATGATTGCCATCCCGGTTTCGTGCTGCAAGGCCTTCATTAATTCCAAAATCTGTGCCTGGATGGTTACATCAATAGCTGTTGTGGGTTCGTCGGCGATCAAGATATCCGGCTTGCATGATAATGCCATTGCAATTATCACCCGCTGACGCATTCCACCCGATATCTCGTGAACATATTCCCCCATTCGTTTTTCGGGATCCGGGATGCCGACTTTTTGAAGCATATCAACGGACTTTCCGCGTATTTCCTGTTTGGATATCCCTTTGTAATGAAGTTCAAAAACTTCGCCAAGCTGCTTTCCGATCCTATGTACTGGATTCAGCGCAGTCATTGGTTCTTGAAAAATCATAGAGATATGGTTTCCGCGTATTTCATGCATTTTTTCTGGTGAGAGCAGGGCAATATCAGTATTACGAAACAGGATTTCCCCGCCTTCTATAATCCCCGTAGGTTTTGGTAAAAGTCTCATGATGGAAAGCGCCGTTACGCTCTTGCCGCATCCGGACTCCCCTACAATTCCAAGAGTCTGGCCCTTTTTTACATCAAAGCTGACATCATCAATTGCACGAATTCTGCCTGCTTCGGTATCAAAAGCTATGACAAGATTTTTTACCTTTAAGATTATTTCTTGATTCGTTTTGTTCACTAACCCCTCAACCCCTTAATTCCTCAATTCACCTTATATGTTTCATCAATAATTGTTACTGGTGGAAACTTCTTCTTTTTTTTCATTGCCTGTTTTGTTTCATTGTATAGGTCCCTGTCAAACCAGAACAATCCTCCAGTGGTGCTTCCAAATGGGTCAAAAAGGCTTGTGGACTGTTTTGTCCCGGGTACTTCAGGCAGCTTCCACCAGCGCCAGTATGCCTCCCGCACATATGGAACCATGAAAGTCGGAACAAAAGGACTGATCTCATGGATTTTTTTCTGGATCTTAAGAGAAAGGCCTATCCTCTTTTCCTCGTCCAATGAATTACGATATGCATCAATTAATTTATCCATTTCAGGGTTATCAGTGTTTGTAATGTTGTTTGTCTGAGGCCTGTGTGCGTTAACAGAGTGGAAGTGCTCCCAGTATTGAGGCCGCAAAGATGTGCTCCATCCCATCCAGGCTACATCGTGTTTCTTTTCAAGAACTTTCTTATATGAGGCTGAAGGGTCCAATCTTTGAAGTCTCAATTCAATCCCGGCCTTTTTTGCCTCCTCTTTTAAAACAACAAGTCTGGGTGTGTGCGGGTCATGACTGTAAGAAACTTCAACTGAAAAGCGTATGCCGTTCTTTTCCCAGATACCATCGGGACCGCGTTTCCAGCCGGCTTTTTCCATATAGTGATTAACTTTATCCAGATCAAATCTTCTTGCCCTGATTTTTTTATTGGAATATCGTCCATACCCCATGAAGCCATGTTCGAGTCTGAAATAATCATTTCGGAGTACCTTCTCAATGACCCTCTTAATATTCATGGCATGAGCAAATGCGTAACGTATATTCTTATCCTTGAAAATCTCTCTGTCCTGATTAAGCCACATCCCCATGGCGGATCTCTGGGTGTCATTAAAAAACCAGATTCTGCAGACATATCCGTTTTCAATAACAGGAGTCTTGCTTTTGATATGCCAGTATTTGGGCAATGTGAGGCCGAAGGTATCCACCTTTGCCTTTTTGAAATATGTCCAGAGCAGATTGTAATCTCTGACAACATTGAATATTACCTTATTCACGTTAAACCGGTTTTTGAAATATTGGAGATCCTTGCCCCACCAGTTCTTCTTTCGTTTGAACTTGACGTATTTACCTTTTTTAAAGTCATAGATCTGGTAAGGGCCTGTATTAGGTACAATTTTCCAATTGTATTTCTTTACAAAATCTTTATTGATGTTGCCGTAAAAATGCTCTGGCGTTGGGTTGAGGCCTAATTTCAAGTGCAGATCCGGTTCAGCCTTTGTTCCGACTACAGCTAATGTATGGTCATCATATACAACAACCCTGTCGATTTCCTTTGTGTAATAGTCATTGTACCATGGTGCGATAATGTGTTTTGACCGCATGAATTCCAATGTGTAAGCAAAGTTTTGAGCTGTTATCGGCTTGCCGTCAGACCATCGGGCCTTCTTGTTGAGCTTGAAGTACATGGTTTTTTTGTCTTTGCCAAAGGCCCAGTGCGTGGCAATCTCAGGGATAATATTCAGAGTATCAGGATGAATACCGATCAGGCCAAGCTGATTACCGAGAATGGCACTTCTGAAACTGCTGTTTGAATCCGGCCCTACAACACGAAAGGTCAGGGGAAAGGTAAGAATCGCTTCATGGAATGTGCCGCCTTTTTTTGCCTCCTTTGATGCATAAACCGGATCGGAATCGTTTGTAAGCCATTTAATATCTTCAGGAATTTCCGACGTCGCAAATGCTGGGAAGTTAAAGAAGAAAATCGATACAATTGCCAGAGTTATTACAATGGCTGATTTGCAAAAGATGTTCATTATTTATTCCTTTCGGTAATTAAATTTGTAGAAGTTATTAATCTCTAACCCGGATAAACCGTAAAAGTTAAAAGTGAACTAAAGTTTGAAGTGATCTAAAGTTAATGAGGCGCTTCGCTCCATATGTTTATATAAAATAAATAGAATTCCGCAACTTTAGGCATTTTAGATCATTTTAGGCACTTCACACTTTTTCAATTCTGAAATTTTCTGCACAATTTGCGCAGAATTTTATCGTCAAGGGACTAAATACCTCAATCCCTATATTCCTCAATCCCATATTTACTCATATGTAGTGTGAAGCTTTGGATCAAACGCCTCCCTTATCGCCTCTCCGACAAATGTAACGGTCATAAGAGTTATGAGCATTGCAATAATAACCGAACCAACAATCCACCATGCATCCAGATTAGCCCACCCTTGCTGCAGCAGTTCACCCCAGCTCGGTATTGGTGGCGGAAGCCCAAAGCCGAGATAATCTAAAGAGGTCAGAGCAACGATTCCTCCTGAAATCGCAAAAGGGGCAAATGTAATAATGATCGCAATGGTATTGGGGACAATATGTTTGAATATAATACGAAAGTTGGAGGCCCCTAATGCCCTTGCTGCGAGGACATATTCTCTTGCCCTTTCCTTGTAGGTGACCGTTCTCATAGTCCAGGTTATCCCAATCCATCCGAAGAATGACATGATCAGTATCAATATGAAAAAAGTGGGTACCATAATAGAAGAAATTATGATGATGATATAAAGAAAAGGGATGTTTGACCATATCTCGATAATCCGTTGGAAAACCAGGTCGAATTTACCGCCAAAAAATCCCATGGCACAGCCAATGCTGACCCCTATGGAATAATTTACAAATAAAAGAAGGAGGGAGAAAAAGATGGCAATCCTGAACCCATAAACAAGCCGGGCAACAATATCTCTTCCTACTGTATCGGTCCCTAAATAATGTTTATTTTTTATAGATGGCGGAAAAGGAGGGTATTCGTCTTCCTTCAGGTCATTTTCGTAGGCATCATAGGGCACGAATGGCATCAGGACCCAATTCCCCCGCGTCCCCTCTTTGAAATGTTTCTTGAGATCGCGGTAATTTGTCTCATATTTATAACTTAGACCGAAAGTTGTTCCGGGAATCATGTGTCCATAAGTCGGGAAATAGTATTTGCCTTCATAATGTACGATGAGTGCACGTTTATTAATAAGGATTCCGGCGACAAGAGAGAGAAGGATCATAGTGATAATTATGATAAAAGAATAGTATCCTCGTTTGATTGATCTAAAACGTTTAATTTTTTTTAATGTTAAAGGATTTATTTTCATTTTAGCTCACTTTAGAAACTCTTCCGGTTTATCCAGGTCAGGCATTTCATTCGAATTGTACCCGCGGGTCCACAATGGCGACACAGATATCCGATAAGATATTGCCGATCATAAAAAGAAGCGATGATATCACCAGTATTCCCAGAACAACAGGATAATCGCGCTCGACGATGGATTCGTAGCCAAGCAAACCCATGCCGTTAATATTAAAGACCGTTTCAATAAGGAATGACCCGGAAAGTATGATTGAAATATTGTTTCCAAAACTGGTAGCGATTGGAATCAGGCTGTTTCGCAATGCGTGTTTAAAAATGGCTTCCCTGAAAGGCACGCCCTTTGCAATTGCCGTGCGCACATAATCAGCAGCGAGATTGTCCATGAGTGTGTTTTTCATAAGGAATGTCATTACCGTGAATGAACCGATCACGTAAGCAATTAATGGTAAAACCGTGTGCCATGCAATGTCAGCAGCCTTTCCTATTAATGAAAAATCTTCAAAGTCTTCGCTGACAAGCCCTCCTAAGGGGAAAATTTCCCAGTGTGAAGCCAATAATACTAACATTAGTATCCCCACTACCCACCCGGGAATGGCATAGCCGGTAAAGACGACAATAGAAGAGATATTGTCAAAGGGACTTTTGTGTTTTATGGCCTTTATAATGCCTAAAGGGATACACACTCCGTAGACCAGCAAGAGAGAGATAATCCCGAAATAGAGTGATATTGGTATCCGTTCCCTGATCATGCTCCAGACCGGATCATAGTAGCGAGTGGATTCTCCAAGGTCCCCTCTCAGCACCTTGCCTAACCATTGGAAATAACTTATAAGAATGGGTTTATCAAAACCATAATACTTCTTTAGATCCTCGATCTGCTCTTCGGAAAGGGGTTGGGTTTGCGCCTCAGAGGATGATCCTTTTGGCCCTCCGCCTTCCATGCTTTGCATCTGCTGTGCCTGGGCGATGATACGCTCGATAGGGCCACCGGGAACAAAGCGGGTGATTGTAAACACTAAGATAGTGATGCCGATGAAAGTCGGAATAATCAAAAGAAAACGTCTGATAAAATATGCTGTCATTTGTTAACCTTAAACAAAGGGCCTTTCTTTTTCCAAAATACAAGTTCTTTCTATCGAAAATAATACTTAATCTCAAGGGTATAAATCATATTGCTATCAAAAACAGGCATTCTTCCATGAGTCTGTTGATTTATGAGGGTTTTCGATCAAGATCAAGTGGGAGATCCCGAGCTTGTTGGGGGTGAATGCGTAAAATTCACAAAATGATGAAGCAGCTTGTCGTTAAGGTCTTTTTTGTCTTGACTTTTGGGGAAATTTGAAGCAATTTTTAATTTTTACTGGGGGATCGTATAGGGGAAATACGACGGGTTCTGGTCCCGTAAACCGAGGTTCGAATCCTCGTCCCCCAGCCAATTTATGGTCCCATCGTCTAGCGGTCTAGGATACCGGCCTCTCACGCCGGCGACACGGGTTCGAGTCCCGTTGGGACTACCAGAAAAAACATAACCCCTTGATTTTCCATAATGGAGTCAAGGGGTTTTTTCGTCTATTTCACATGGTTTTCGTTCATCTTGAACACAGTGTGCACAAAATGCTTCACGGTGTTATTTCATCCTGGTCTAATTTACTTGAACTCTACAAAAATGATTCTCATTAAGCATTCATAAATGAAATTATTCCTATTGGACAGCTAATGCCCCCCATTTAACCCTCTGGCACCCCTCTCATCAAAGTCGCTGATAAACGCCTGGGAGCCATCAATGCCGTGGGCACCCGAGATAGTCTGGAAATGATTCAAATCAACTTATTGGAGATTCTTTTGCCAAAGGCATCGTGCTTTAAATTCAGGTTTTCCAATGCCCCCTTTTTCAGTTCCTCAAAAGAAAATTGTGTTGCATCAATCATTTCGCATAAGTTCCACACACTCAATACGGATAAAAACATATCCGGATAGGGTTCGAAAGGTTCTATCATCTCCTTATCATCATTCAGGAAGTTGCATGCCTTCAAATCATTCAATATGCGTGATATGGTTGAATTGTTTGCGCACAGCAGTTCTGCCAGCTCAGTGCCTTTCATGCTGACCCTCTCGATGTGCGTCAAGGTTATCAAGTCGGCGCGGAAACCGGTTCCGTAAAGAAGCCTGTTTTTGATCATGAGGGACATCTGGGACACATTTTCAGTCGTGTTGATTTTGCTTGCCCGCGAGATGACGGTTTCATCAGCAGACCCGGCTTCCCATGTACTCAAGTTAAAAACATTTTTGAACGCCCTTGGAGTGCTGTTGAAATTGATTTGGTTCAGGTTGGTCAGAATGAGCCTACCGTGCTCTTCAGACAGTCCTCTGAAAATACTCTTCAGCTTTTGAAAATTGATGAGGTTTGAAAATCGATTAACCCATGCCGGCATATCGGTAACCAGGCGGCCTTTTCCCATTACCAGCAAGGTCGCTATGATCAGCGCTTCCACGTCGATGATGCCCTCGGCCTTTTCCTCAATCATAGGGAGATCGAAAGGTATGCCAAGAGTCGCCCACGCGCCTTCAACGAGCCAGTTTGTTTCCTGCTTCAATGTTGCGATGGATGTCATCGAAATCAAACCTCATGTCTTTCAGGACGACACGCAAATCGTCCTTTCGCACGTCGGAGTTCGGGCAGCACTTCAGGCCTGATGATATCGATGTCCGTGGTCTGGTCTTTGAACCCCTCAAGCGCCATGGCCGCACCACCGACCACAACCAACTCGAAATAATCACTTGGATGCTTGACCCGGATCCAATCCGCAAGCATTTTCAAGTGTTCAAGGATTTCGTTTTCTTTTAATGGTTTTGCCATTTTGAATATATTGGATTATAATTTGTTTAACAGCTGGAGGAATAGATAGCATAGAATTGCAGTCATTGCAATATATTTTGCAATAATTGCAATTAAGTTCTGGGAAGCCCCTATTTAATATTAAGGCATTGAGGGCCGGGAGCCGGAGGCGAATCGTATCAAGATTAAGGAAACTGTTAATCCGGAATCTGGTCGAAGATTTTGCTCTCTCACTAACAGAGCCCGGTCGGACACGGTTCCTCTTTTTTTCAACCTGTTTTGGAAATCCGTTCGTAACCCTTAATGGATGACCCCGGGGATTATTACATCAGCTGTTGCCAAGGCATTAAGCCGTAGAAATATTGAAGTAATTTAATCCAGTTAGTCAAGGACGACTCTAAGGCTTCCTATCGACCTAAAATTCGGTTTAGAGATGTCACCTTCATGGATATATCATCCAATACTCTCAGCTACTCCCGGCTTATGCCCGCAAGGTCCTCCGGGCGCAACCGGTAGCGAATGACATTGCCCTCATGCAAGCCACGAAACTCGTTTCCTATATAATTGATTACCTCCTCGCGATCCGCTTCAGGAATATCATCCTCGGCGGCCATGTCCATGATGAGTTCTGGTCGGAATGCCTGCCAATCTAACACACTGCGGCGCACGGCTTTGCGAACAAAATCACGATAAACCAGCGCAGCCTTTTCCGGAGTTTCGAGCTCCGCACGCAATGTCCTGTAGTTCTCAGCCGAAGTCATGTAGGCCTCGATATACACTTCACGCAGCAGAGAAACATTATTCAGCTCATAAATTCCTATAAGGCCGTCAACATAGGCTCTGTCATCCATGGTAAGAAACGACATCGGTGCGAGATCGGCCTTCAGCAAAGGAATGTTGGAGGCGATGCGCGAGGTTCTTTTGTTGATATCGTCAAAAGCCTGCAAATAAGGGATATGAACGAGCAGAAAGAACGACTGTTCAAACGGATCATTAATGGCCGCCGCCTTTTCGATCAGTATATCGAACTCTTCCTCGATCTCTAACTGGTCGCCAAGGGGCCTGAAGCTTGAATGGGTAATACCGACGGGCATGCGCCGCAGCCGCCCGGCCATAGCGGGATCGGCCAAGAGGCCGTCCGAGAGCAAAGCGTGGATGTTGAACAGGTCCGGCCGGCTGATTGTGATAGCAGCAAGATGTTCCACGACGTACTGAATCGCTTCCTTGTGGTTAAGGATCATCACCGCTTCCTTGCGATCCTTTCCGGAGGCCTCCTGCCCGAATCGGATCAGGCGCTCGGTTTCGAGAAGGTTGTACGTGTTTCCTTCCATGCGCGATGACGCCCAGGAGAGATCGACCATGAGCCGTTCAAGAATGCGGCGCGCGTAGGTTCCCGCCGGTAGTGGCGAGGCTGTAGGTGTGCCAGCTTCACGCAAGCGCTGCCGATCAGCCTCGGCGAGGTAGAATGTTTTGTTTGGAATATAGCGGTCCAGGAATTTCTTTTTGTAGCTCGCCGGCCTGCGGCGGTTGTAAGGTGTCTGCAAATGGGCACGAACCACGGCAGCGCCCGCGAGGCTGTAGCCCGTGGCCGGGCCTTTCCCTGAAACCTCCAGTTTGCCTTTATCTACGAGCAGCTTCAGAGCGCGCCAAACGGTGGTTTCACTCACCTCTGGGACGATATGACGTCGAATATTCTCCCGGCGGGCACCGGGATGGGCCTCAATGTAGTCAAGTATAGTCTGGTTAGAAAGCGTCATTGAAACGATATTTCAAATCTGTGAAATGATTATGTCCTTATAATATATAGACATTTTTAACTTGTCAAGATATCGTTTCATGTTTCTTGAAATGATAGTGGCCTCAGACCGTTTGAAACGGAAACTGCCAGACATGAAACGTTTAACCATTTAATATAAAAGTATTATTAACCATTTCGTCTTTATCGTTTCATGAAAAGTGAAACGATAGGCGTGGGGATTGGCATTACCAATGGAGTGTTTCAGCTTATCAAGACCAATTTAAATACTACCGCAACACCGTATTGATTAACATAACAAATAATTGGCATTTCAAGATCTCAGCGATGTTTTGATTTTTACAGAATTATGTTAACTATCTATAATAACGCAATTATTTCGTTATTAGACATAAGGAACGACCTTAAATTGTTAAATAAATTGACATTAAGTAGGAATATTTGGGGACGTCTTTGACTAACTGGATATAATGATGTGAGACTTATCCTCACCATATGGAGAAGTGATGTTTTGCCGAGACAAGCAAGGCTGGATGCGCCGGGGACCTTGCATCATGTCTAAGATATCCCAATCATGGGAAAATCAGCAAAAATTCGAAAAACAAAGTTAACGCGCTGTTTTTATGGTTCTTTTACGATTTTTGAAAAAAATATGAAAATATTTTTTTTGCGAAAGTCGGGCTAAGGTAATGATAGGAGATGGGGTTGCCGAACATTTCCTGGTCCTCCCCCGGCAGGGGGAGGCAAGAGGATTTTTTATCTTGTAGACAATTTGGGAAGGCCCCAATTTGAAACAGCATCGTATCTCAATGTTTTGGGATTGGCTCTAACTATACGCATAGCAGACAGGGGGCAGTGGTCACTCGGAGAATAGGTAATCTTACCGCTTATATCACCCGTGTCAAAGTCCTTCATGGATTCAAGTGTCTGAATGAGCTTCTCTCTTGTCAGGTCTTTACCGCATCTTTTCAGGGCCTCAACCATAATGATGGCGTTTACATGAGAGAGAATGTAATACCTGGCCGGGACCGTGTCGGCGGGATTTTTTTTATGCCAGAGTTCCATCATTTTTGCCATACGCGGAATATTCTTCTCATTGGGCAGAGCTGTATATTCCGTGGTATAAAAATTTGCCGCCGCATCTCCCGCCACCTTGATCACCTGTTCGAATCTCGTATTCGCTACTGCGAATATGGGGATATTCAGACCGATCTTTTTAGCCTCTTTCAGGAGCATGATACTATGGGACGGTATTGTGGTTATGAAGAGGTAATCCGGTTTTGCCGCCTTCAGATTGTGAACCTGTGAGCTGATATCAATCGCACCCCTGCTATATTTTTCAACGGCCACTACATTGAGTTTGTACTTTTCAACCGCTGCCTTGAAGCCTTTTTGCCCGGCCATCCCGAATTCATCATTCTGATAAAATAGGGCTATCCTAGGATTTTTTGCCTTAAGGGTGAACAACACATGCTCGATATTGAATATCATATTTTCCGAATAATAGGGTCCAAATGAAAAAATGTGGGAAGGGGGCTTTGGCGAAAAGATACTTGAGGCCGCAATAGTACAGAAAGACGGGAGTTTTTCTCTTTTTATACTGGGGGCGAGTGCGGCGGTAATGGGTGTCCCGGAGGTTGAAATACAGGCAAATATCTTGTCCCTTGTAATGAGTTTTTTGAGACTTGCGATTGCCGTGGGAGGTTCATATTTACCATCTTCCGCAATGAACTTGATTTTTCTCCCGTGAATCCCTCCCTTTGAGTTGACGTAATCGAAATAATCTTTTGCACCATTCGCTATGGCTACACCTACCATGGCAATCTTACCTGTTAATGGAGAAATGCTCCCGATAACAATTTCGTCATCCGTCACTCCTGGTACTTTAGGGCCGGCTATAGCGGTTCCCAATACACCGGTGACAATTAAAAAACATGAAAACAGTACAGCAATGAAGACTCTCTTATTCATGATGTCCCTCCTTTTATATGGTGGTTAATATTCAAATGGTCTTTGTCGGTTCCCTTTTTCACCTCCCTCCCTGTATCAGATTCATCAATCCTCCTTTTGCTGACGTCTATAGGGTATAAGGCCACATTCGCCAGTATGTCTTCGCGTTGTTCCATATACCATTCAGCCCTTTGGGCTCGATGATGACAAAAAGCATGATAATCAAGCCATACAGTATGAGGTTGATATCCGCGAACCTTTCTACAACAACGGGATAACTCTCCCTCAGCAGGTCGGGAAGATATTTCAACATTTCTGGAAGGATCGTCATGAAAACGGCACCGAAGATCGATCCTAGGATAGAACCCAGACCGCCAATGATGATCATGGCCAGATATTGAACCGACAGATAGAGTTCGAAATGGTTGGGGCCTATGAACTGCATATAGTGTGCATAGAGCGCTCCGGTTACCCCCCCGAAAAAGGAACTTACGGCAAAAGCTGAAAGCTTGTACCATCTCAGATTGATGCCCATGGTTTCCGCTGCGATGTCCCGGTCTCTTATGGCGATCCAGGCCCTTCCGGGTTTTGATCGGACCAGGTTTCTGGCGTAAATGATGGCCACTACTGTTATGGGGAAGACGAGAAAGAAGAAACCCCTGTCCGTATCAAAACTCCATCCGAGGATGGTTACCGGGATAACAGTCATCCCGTTTGCCCCGTTTGTCAGGCTGACCCAGGAGTTGGCCACATGTTCCACAATGAAACCAAAGGCAAACGTCGTGATTGCCAGATAGAGGCCCTTTAGTTTCAGTGAGGGAATTCCCACCAAAAGACCGCAAAATGTGGCAATAAAGCCAGCTGCGGGCAGGGCTAAAAGGAAGGGAAGGCCTGCCTCTACCAATTTGGCACTTGAATAGGCACCGATCGCCAGAAATCCCGCATGACCCACAGAGATCTGCCCTGTGAAGCCGGTGAGCAGATTGAGACCTAGGGCCCCAATGGTTGCAATAGCACATAAATTAATAATGTAGACAATATAATTGTCAGCAACCAGCACAAAGCCGATGAGGGCAATGATAAAAAATGCTATACAGATTTTTATGAATCCGGTTTGAAGGACGGCAATATCCTCTTTATAGGATACCTTAAAATCGCCGCTTCTCATGTTGAATGCCTCCCTTTCATTAAACCCGTTCTATTTCCTCTTTTCCGAACAGACCATAGGGTTTGAGCATCAGAATCGCGATCAGGATGACAAATGATGTGATTTCCTTTATATCACCGCCGAGATATCCCCCGGCAATATTTTCAACAATCCCGATGATTATGCCGCCCACAATGGCTCCCATGATGCTGTCAAGCCCCCCCAGAACGACGGCGGGAAAGACCTTTATACCCACCATGCTCGATGATGGGTGGAGATATGTAATGCTGCTCAACAAGATCCCTCCAATTGCTGCGACAACGGATGAAATAGCCCAGGACAGACCGAAGATTTTTCGCACGCTGATACCCATGAGGAGCGATGCGTCCTGGTCATTGGCAACCGCCCGCATGCCGATTCCCAAGGTTGAACACTTGAAAAAGACCGCAAAGATAACAATTAAAACAGCAGCAACGACGATGGTGGTAAGGTGTGCCGGAGAGATAACGAATCCGGAAAAGGAGACAGGGGCCTCCGAAACAAATGTGGGAAATTTCTTGATCATGTATCCCCATGAAAAGCCGATAACCCCTTTCAGAAAGACACTCAAACCGATGGTAACCATAATGACGGAAAAAATGGGTTCCCCCACCATGGGCCTGAAAAACAGCTCTTCGGTAACCAGTCCAATGATTGCCGTTGCAAAAAAGGTGAGAATGAAGGCCCAGAAAATAGGAATATGAAGCTGAACGATAAAGAAGTAGCAGATAAAGGCGCCCAGAGACATTAATTCCCCCTGCGCAAAATTGAAGATGTCCGTGGCCTTGTAGATAATGACAAAACCAAGGGCTACCAGGGAGTATATGCTTCCCACGGCCAAACCGCTGATTATCAGCTGGAATAAATTTCTAAGGAACTCCCAATCCATCATTCCCCCTATCCGCTCTTGTACATTTTATCTATAATATTCTTATATTTTTTCTCAATGATCGTTCTTCTGACCTTTTGGGTTGCGGTGAGTTCATCGTCATCCTGGTCCAACTCTTTGTCGAGAACAGTGAACTTCTTAATCGTTTCCACCCTTGCAAATTTCTTGTTTATATCCTCGGTTATACCGGAGATCATTTCAAAGACCTCCGGTTTCTGTGATAAATCCTTAAATGTGGTGTAGGCGATGCTGTGGTCTTCGACCCATTTGCCCACATTGTCATATTCAATCAAGATCAGTGCGGTCAGGTACTTTCTCCCGTCTCCTATAATGACGGCATCCTTGATATATGGGCTCGCCTTGAATTCATTTTCGATTTCCTGGGGAGATATATTCTTTCCTCCGGAGGTTATGATGATGTCTTTCTTTCTGTCTGTGATCTTGAGATGGCCATCGTCCGTCAGTACGCCCACGTCTCCTGAATAATACCATCCATCCTTCACGGCGTTTGCTGTGGCTTCAGGGTCTCGGTAATAGCCCTGAAACACGCCTTCAGTCTTGAATATAAGCTCCCCATCATCGGCAATTTTAAGCTCCACACCCGGGGAGAGCTCCCCTACGGTGTCCACGCGAATATCATTTTTCTGGTGTACGCTGCAGATACCGGTACATTCGGTTGATCCATAAAGATTTCGGATTTTTATACCAAGGGAATGGAAGAAATTGACGACTTCAGGAGGCGTAGGGGCTCCACCCGTATAGACTGTTTGGACCCTGTTCAATCCAAAATGCCTTTGAAGCGGGTAGGCATGTATCACATAGGTCAATAATTTCATCAGCCTGCAATACAGGTTGGCTTTTTTTTCATGCTTCTCCCTGTCATACAGTTCTTTTTCAATTTTCCGGCAACGGCTGTCTATGAATTGTTTCAACCGGGTCGCATCACGCATCCGCATGATGTGTCCCGAATGCATTTTTTCCCAGATCCGGGGGACAGCAAAAAAAACAGTCGGTGCAATCTCCCGGATGTTATCCTGAACCGTATTGAGGCTTTCGGCAAAATTGACTGTTATGCCCCCCGTCATGAGGGGGTAGAGTACGGAAAAGCTTCTCTCGGCAATGTGACAGAGGGGAAGGTAAGAAATGATAACGTCATCCTCCCTTAGGGGTGTGGATTCCAGGAAGTTGCGGGCGCTGGAAATGGCATTTTGGTGGGAAATCATTGCACCTTTCGGTTTTCCCGTCGTACCGGAGGTGTAGACCATCAGGGCTGTATCTTCAGGATCCGTTCTATCAACAAGATTGTCGAATAATGCAGGATCTTCCGAATCCTCCCGCTTACCAAGACTCGAAACTTCTTTAAAACTCATGATCAAGGGGTTGTCGTATTTCCTCAACCCTTTCATATCAATGACAATGATCTTTTTAAGGCCTGGAAGGTTCTCCTTGATGTCAAGGATTTTGTCTGTCTGTTCCTGGTCCCCCACCACGACAAATCTGGATTGAGAATGGGATAAGATATATTCAACCTGCGTCGCCACATTTGTCGGATAAATCCCGACTACGGTGCCTCCCACGGCCTGGGTGCCGATATCGGCATAAAGCCACTCCGGGTTGTTCTCAGAAAGGATGGAAACCTTATCTTTTTCCCGTAAGCCCAAGGCCGTAAGCCCAAGGCCGAAGTCTTTCGTATTGTTATAGTATTGCTCCCACGTAATGTTCTGCCAAATACCATAATCCTTCTCCCTCAAAGCCACCTTTCTGCCGAATTTGCGGGCGGAGGCCCTCAGAAGCTTCGGAATTGTTTTTTTATCCATGGCCCGACACCCGAAAAACGTTCATTTTCCTTTAAATGTCCTCACCCAGATATGCCTCGATGACTTTAGGGTGGGACTTGATTTCCTCGGGGAAACCGTCCGCGATCTTGACACCGAAATCAATACAGATGATCCTTGTGGAAATGTCCATAATGACCCTCAGATCATGTTCTATCATAACGATGGTTGTTCCAAAATCCTCGTTGACATCCAGCACGAATCGGACGATATCTTCCGTCTCCTCCAGGTTCATGCCCGCTGTGGGTTCATCCAGCAGGAGAAGCCGGGGCTCCATGGCCAAAGCCCTTCCAAGCTCCACCCTTTTTTGAAGCCCGTACGAGAGTTCGCCGACAACCTTTTTCCTAATCGATTCAATTTCCAGGAAATCAATAATTTCTTCTGTTTTTAATCGATTTGCGATTTCTTCCTTAAGTGACCTGCCTAGAAAAATCCCGCCGGAGAAAACCCCGCTTTTCAAAAACTGATGTCTTCCCAGCAGGATATTATCCAGAACAGTCATGTTCTTAAAGAGCTCAATATTCTGGAATGTCCTGGCCAATCCCAGTAAAGCCCTCTTATGGGGCGACAGGGAAAGTAAATCTTCCCCTTCAAATACAATGCTTCCCTTCTGCGGGGAATAGAGACCGCTCAGGCAGTTAAAAATACAGGTTTTTCCCGCCCCATTGGGTCCGATTATGGAGAAGATCTCTCCCCGATTTACTTCAAACCCAACATCAATGATAGCCTTGATACCACCGAAACCAAGGGTGAGTTTCTCAACAGTCAGTTGAGGTTCGGGATTGGAAGAATTTTCAGGATAGCCATCTTTTTCTTCTCTTGTAATGTTTGACCTCTGCAAAACTCTTCATACCCCCTTCCTCGGTGATTCCCAGGTAGAACTCCATGACGTCCTCATTTTTACGGAGTTTTTCACATGGGTCATCCATGACGATTCTTCCCGTTTCCATAATATAGCCGTGGGTTGCGATTTTAAGTGCCATGTTTGCATTCTGTTCAACAAGTAAAATGGAAATCAAATCCTGTTCGTTTATACGTTTTATGATGGAAAATATCTCTTTTACGAGAAGAGGCGCCAGACCCAACGAAGGCTCATCCAGGAGCAGGAGTTGGGGTTTACCCATAAGGGCACGACTGATGGCGAGCATTTGTTGCTCCCCGCCACTTAGATACCCCGATTTCACATGCAGGGTTTTTTTTAAACGGGGAAAATATTCAAGAGCCCTTTCGATATCGGTTTTAACGTTTTCGCGATCCTTTCTTGTAAAGGATCCCGCCTTGAGGTTCTCATGGCTCGTCAAGTCTCCAAACACCCTGCGGCCCTCTGGCACCTGGCAGATTCCCATTTTTACTATTTTTTCGGGGCTCACACCGTTGAGACGCTTTCCCCTGTATTCAATAGTCCCGTTTTCTATCTTGCCTTCCTGTGACTTCAATACCCCGGATATGGATTTTAAAACCGTACTTTTACCGGCACCGTTTGCTCCAAGCAGGGTGATAATCTCACCGTCAGGTACCCTCAAAGAGACGCCCTTCACTGCAAGAATGACGTCATTGTAGGTAATCTCGATGTTATCTGCTTCAAGCATTTTCAGTTCCTCAAATCAGGATTTAAACCTTGGACTCCGGATTGCCGGTCGGACATTAAAAATAGACTTATCCGGTGTTGTAACAAAGTCATAAAGTCAGCATCTTACACCTCTTGTCTTCATCCCCGGACTAATCCTCTCAACGCTGTAACCCATTTCAACCCAGTCGCACAGGAGCGGTCGAGTATCTCTCGGATCTATGATATCTTCCACGTCAAAGGCTTCGGCCGATCGAAAAGGAGACCCAAACCCTCGATACTTATCTTCCAGTTCATTTAGCAAGGCCTCAGGATTTTGTGACCCTTCTATTTCCGCACGATGAGCGGCGTAAACGCCGCCTTCTACCACTATATTGCCCCAGTTGGCTGAAGGCCAGAAATAACGCCAGTTCAACCCACTGTAGTCTTCCTGACTTCCTCCTGCCACACCGTATGCCTTTCGGATATATATCGCCATATAAGGAACAGTCGCCTGGTACAGGGAAAAAATTGCCCTTACTCCTTTCCGAATGGTACCCTGTACCTCTGCCTCTTTCCCGATACGAAATCCGGGTTGATCTACGAAGTTGACAATCGGCAGGTGAAAGGTGTCACACATGTCTACAAAACGTTGAAATTTTTCTGAAACATCCCATCCAAAAGATCCGGCCCAGAATTTTGAATCATTTGCAACCACACCAACCGGATACCCATTCAGACGGGCCAGGGCGGTAACCTGGGCAGTACCAAAGTGCCGGCCTATCTCAAAGATGGAACTCCGGTCGAATACAAATTCCATGATTCTGCGGATATCATAGGCTTTTTTCGGATCCCGGGGGATAATAGAGAGAAGCTCTTCCTCCCGTCGTCCGGGGTCGTCTTTTTCAGACTGTTTTCTTTTCGGTAATTCCCATGCATTTGAAGGCATATAGTCCAGGAACTTCCTGACCTGATCAAAGGCGTCCTCTTCGCTTTCGGCTTCGTTGTCGACGACGCCGCTGATCCGGGTATGAAGCTTGTATCCCCCCAACTCCTCCTTGGTCACCTTCTGATTGAAGGCCTGCTTTGCCAGGGCGGGTCCGCCCACAAAGACCTGAGATTTTTCTTTTACCATCACGGAAAAATGGGATGAAACCATAAGCAGGCCCCCTGACCCGGCAGTGGGTCCCAGCGCCACCGATACAACTGGAACCATAGACATTATATTTACGAGGTCTTTCATTGCGTGATCAGGGAGGGTAGGGAATTTAATATAGCCGAACTTGAGTATTTCTTTGATTGTACCGCCGGCCCCATCCAATAATCTGACCATGGGTATTTTCAACTCACGGGCCATTTTCATGATATAGGCCATTTTCGCCTTATACAGGTCTCCCACAGAGGCACCCTTTATAGTGAAATCATCGGCAAGCAAAACGATCCTGTTCCCATCAAGGGTACCTGAACCAATGAGAATGGGACAAGGTGTAAAACTGGCGATTTGATTCTTCTTATAGCTGGATTCTCCTGCAAGCACGCCTCGTTCCATGAATGAGTTCGGGTCCAACAGCGACTTGATTCGTTCTCGGGCAGTAAGCTTTCCCTGCTCCTTCTGTTTCTTGACGTTTTTCTCCCCGCCCATTTTATAGGCTAATTCTTTTCTCTTATTAAGTTCCTCAACCTCATCTTTCCAAGTCATCTAAGCTGCCTTTCTCCTCTCGTTTAACATCCCGAACCCTGTTTCGAGGTTGTCATCAATGGCTTTAAGTCTCGTTCTTCATTTCTTTTAAATGCTCTTTCAGGGCATTGATTTTGTATTCATGGGATTTTTTGATGTGAGCCTTTAGACATTCGCTCGCCTCATCGTAGGCACCTTTTTCAAAAAGGCAAACGATCTGCTTATGCTCATCGACCATTTCCTTTCCACTTCTTGTTTTTGAAAGCTGCAGGTACTGGTATCTGGCAAGGGCGATGGATGTCCTCGTATAAAACTGGAAGATGTGAGGATTTCCAATTGATTTCACTATGTTAGAATGAAAGTTGGCAAGAAGATTACGATACAGTAAAAGTTTCTCCCACCCTTCAGGAGAAGCGGTGGTTACAGTGGTGGATTCATCTACAGTTGCGGTCAGTTCAGGGAGGTGGGTGATTTTTTTTTCCTTCAGATTCCGGACAGCGTACATTTCAACCATTTCTATAACCTGATAAATCTTTTCCATATTTTCTTCAGACATGGAAGTAACATAGGTACCTTTTCTTGGAATATTGGTGACTAGGTTTTCCCTTTCGAGTATGAGGAGGGCTTCCCGTAAAGGCGATCGACTGACGTTGAGCGATTCAGATAACTCGGCCTCATTCAGACGCTGACCCGGTGCCAGTCTGCCCGCAATGATTTGAGCCCTGATATACTCGGTTATGGAATCCCTGAGGCCTTTGACTTGCATGTTTGAAATGGATTGTTATTGTCGATTGTGTTTAATCTATTGTCGACTATATACCAAAAATATACGCCTGTCAAATATATTCATACTTTATTTTCAATCTGAGGGACAAATATCTGGTGGGATCCGGGAAAAGAGGCCTTAAGGGACCCGGCTGCTAAAACCGGGTAAAAAGGCCATAATATATAATTTTTAAAAATTCGTTGGCCAATTGGCCAGATAGCGCTTACTCATACCCCTATCCTTTGAATCACGAATGATCCGGAGCACACGAATCAGGTAGTTCCTTGTTTCCCTGGGGTCAATGATATCCTGAACATAATAGGCCCCTGCAGCAGGATAGGGCGTAAGATCACCGATCATTTTTTCCACCGCCCTCTTCCTTTCTTCCCCGGGGAGTTTGCCAAAAACGACGTCTGCTGCAATGAGTGGGTCCATAAAACCGATCTCTGCGGTGGGCCATGCCGCAAGGAAATCTGGGCCCCCGCCCATTCCGCACATGTTTACTGTTGCCTGACCGTAGGTCTTACGAATAATAATGGCGATTTTTGGCACGGTTACCTGGAAGAGGCACTGCAAGGCATTGACTACCTTGGCTCCCACCTTTTTGAGTTCCCCCTCCTTGCCCACCATGTGACCGGGAGTATCATGCAGGAAGATTAATGGAATATTATAAGAATCGCAGAGGCAGAGAAAACTCATCATTTTATCCAGTGCATCCGTATCCGTTGCCCCCAGGTTAACCATTGGGTTGTTGGCTATGAGACCTACCACTTCCCCATTTATTCGGGCCAGGGCCGTAATGAGCATTTTCGCAAATTCCGGCTTCAATTCAAGGAACTCCCCACCGTCCACTATACATTCAACAATACCATGCATATCGTAAACCCTCCTGCGGTCTTCCGGGAGAACCTCCAGGATGCGGGCAACCTTTTCATTCGATTTCTCCGGGACGGGTCTCTCCGACGGAAGTTCCCCGTGATGATTGGGCATGTAGTCCAGATACCTCTTGATAACCTGCCAGCAATCCTCTTCATTCTCCACAACCACGTCAGCGATTCCCGTAATCCTGGAATGGACCTCCCATCCCCCTATTTCTTCACCGCTGTATGTCTGCCCGATGGCTCTGCCCAAGGCACGGGGACCGGAGACAGAGATGGCGCTCCCCTTCACCTGGACCACAAAATCCGCCAGGTTTGCATGAAAATCTGCCACACCGTAACATTCTCCCAAAGCGGCAAAGATAAGGGGCTGTGTACGGAAATGTGTGTATTCTTCTCTCAGGCCGTCCAGCTCATAGCCGGTGAGGGCGCAGATCTCTTTGGATCCCTGGCAGTCCGGCATTCGCGCGCCCCCAGCCTCCCCCAGGAATATAAGAGGAACCTTTATTTTTTTCTTGACCTGTTTCTTGAAGGTAATGAGTTTCTTCAGGTTGACTTTGCTATTGGTCGATGCAAGGACCGTAAAATCATTGGCAATGATCGCAACCCTTCTGCCGTTTATCTGCCCGTAACCGCATATGAGACCGTCTGCAGGGGTTTTATCCTCCATGCCCTGGTAGTCCGAGTGGGCAAAGATCCCCATCTCCATGAAAGAACCGGGATCAAGAAGACGATCGATACGCTCCCTCGCTGTAAGCCGCCCTTTTTCATGTTGCCTTTTGATCTTTTTTGATCCCCCCATCTGGAGTACTTTTTCTTTTTTTTGTTCAAGTTCTATTAATCGATCCTTAATTTTCGTCATTTTTCTTTCCTCTTTCTAACTTTGTGGCCAACCGCCCCAGATATAACTTCGAGGGGATGAAAAAGATATTCATATAACATTTTTTTGTTCTCACAAATGGAAAAGCCAGACTCCCGCCCCTATACCCATATCATAAGGATTCATAAAAAAGTGGGGGAATTTAGGGACATCCTTGACTAACTGGACATAATGATGTAGTCTTATCTTTCACCACATGCACACAAGTCCAGCATTTTATGGAAAAAACTTCAAATCAGAATACCTCGCCCAACATACACCTGGCGCTTCCGCCACCTACCTTCTCTATGGTATGAATGTCCATGGGAAGAATACGGCCCGACTTCCCAAGCTCGGTCTTCTGCTCGTCCGTGAAATGGTCGAAAGCCGTATTAGACATTACAATGATGTTCTCACCATCTTCCGACTTGAGTTCCAGGATATTCCCGCACATATTGTCTACCTGCTCCGGGCTGATCCGGATGATCTTCTTGCCGAGCTTTTTCAACTCCTGCAATACGAATGCCTTCTCCTTCTCATCCTTTATGTTGTCAGCCGCGATCACGGCGAAGTCGTCACCCACGCTCATTATAACGTTCGTGTGGTATATCAGCTTCCCTTTCTGATCATATGTATTGAAAGCCACCGGGCGATATCCCAGCAGACTGCAAAATGTATTGAGTACCTTCAGATCCGTGCGGGGCGACAGCGAACCAAAGGCAACCTTGTTCACCCTGTCCAGCACCATACTTCCCGTACCCTCCAGGTATATGTCCTTGGTTGTGAAATTGCTCAGATCCACAACCGCGTTCACCTCGAACCCGTTCTTTTTCAGAAATTCCGTAACCAGGTCCACGCGGATTTCCGCACGGCGGTTCGGGGTCAACATGGGATAGATCACCAGTATGGTGCCGCCGTCAGCTGCCTGGTGAGTGGAGAACCAGTTGTTGGGGAATACGGCGTCCGGCGTTCTTATATCTTTTCTGCTCGGGAGTCGTATGACGTGAATTCCGTTCTCCTCCAGTTTACTTACCATGGAATCGAACTGATCCATTGCCTGTTCGGTAACACTCTTGGTGTCCTTCAACTTGTGCTGAAAAGCATTCGATCCGGCGGTTTCCGGATTGAATGCAAAATCGTCCGGAGACACCATCAATACCGTACCGGTAAGATGAGACAGCTTGACAAGGGCATTTGCGGAGGACGTTCCCCGGGATTCAGATTGAGTCCCGGCCGCGGCGGAAAAAGCAGGTGATCCAAACAGAAAAGCGGCAAAAGCCATGCCGACAATAATTCTTTTCAATTGGTTTGCGATCCTCTTGCTTTTAATCTGTTCGTTGTTTTTCATCTCGGTTTCTTTCCATAATAGGTGATAGGTGGGTGATAAGAACTTGCTTTTTCGGAGAAAGACTATGCCAAAATGGGGCTTGTGTGTCAAGGAAAAAATGGCCGCAACATATACACGTGAAGCAGGATTGCGTTTGAGATGTTTTGCGGGTAAGTGGCTTGAGGAGCGATCTTGACTTCAAGTGGTGAACATTTTTGGAAATTAACGTGATCATAGGCATAAACGGACAAACCACTCCATTAAATCCCGTGGCTGGTTTTGAAACAATCAAGAGGCATATGTCTCAATGGGATAATCCGGATCAGAGTAGAGATAATCCTCACACAAAGGGACTTGAGAATGTTCCTGCTCCTTCTTTCGATAGCTCATTCAAGCGAGGGTTGAATAATACTTCAAGAACCTGAATCAAGGGCATTTACATCGTCCTCTCTTTTGAGCCACGGATGCTTGTCCGGTCCCACAATGCGCACAATTCTCTCAGCAATCCAATCAAATGGAAGGTCTGCTACAGGGGGAAACTTCTCAATATAATCGATATAAGGTTCCCCCCGAAGATCTTTTTCAGGCAATATGGCATCGTTCTTCCCATCGAATTCGACTACAGGGAGGCCATTTTTTTCGCACAATACCCTGTCGAATGTAGCGGCAGCGGTCACCCAATGACCATCTAAGAAAAACTGGTTGTACCCATGCCTGGGGAAGGTATTGACCCCTAATTTTTCATAGATATGGGCAGGTACCCGGTGGTTGGTAATCTTGGCAAAGGCCATCCGGCTCGGGATGCCGGCAGCTCTTCCAAGTGCTGTCAGGAGAACAGCCTTTTGAACGCAGTAGCCCTTTTTCCACTCCAGAACCCTGGATGCCTTGAAGTCTTCCTGGAATACTGAGATCATGAAGACATTGTAATGGATTGAATCCCTGACAAAATAAAAAAGTGCGACCGCCTTTTCCATATTATCAGAACAGTCCCTTGTGAGATCCCCTGCCATCGCCACAATACTTTCCTGATCAGAATCTATGGCATATGTCGGACTCAGATATATGCTCATTTTATTTGCATCATTTATTTCCATTTGATCCTCCTGCACCATCAAACATACTATCCATATTATCCATCTAAGCCATTCCGAATCTTTGTTTCACAAGTTTAAGGGGTATGGGGTCATTATGTTGCGAGTCTGATTATGTTATGAGAGTCTGTGAATGGCAACCATTTTATTAAGCAAATTTTATTTCAGATGATTCGGTATCAACGCCCA